>ENA-OQDE01000610-OQDE01000610.1-human-gut-metagenome-genome-assembly--contig:-NODE-610-length-19735-cov-2.784884_pt1 | contig 19735 bp, 23 predicted proteins | sample MGYA00242768_ERZ504595 | MGnify/ENA primary metagenome ERZ504595 (study PRJEB26092, sample SAMD00036307) | human gut metagenome | host: Homo sapiens | study: EMG produced TPA metagenomics assembly of... | reverse complement strand
CCAAAAAGGGTTTTGCTTCTCTTTGTATAGAGTTTAAAACGAGGGTAGGGAAACAGTCAGAAGAACAGAAGGAGTTTCAAAAACAAGCGGAATCATGCCGTAATAAGTATGTGGTAGTTCGAAGTGCATCACAGGCAATCGAAGAATTACAAAAATATCTTTCTTAATAGAATTGAAATATGTAATACTGAAATTCCACAGATTGAAATAGCTTTTATATGATAGGGGAGAGGGCATCTGTTTTTTTATATCTTTGCTCTAAAATTACAAGTATGACATTTGAAGAAGCAGTTTCTTTGGTTGACAGAATTAAAGATCAGGTTGTCGGAGCTCCTGTAAAAGGTAGGCTCATTGAATCTTTGTTCAATTGGGGCCATAACAAACTGGGAAGAAAATGCATGTTTTTATGAATATCTGTCTTCAAAAAGGGGAAGATGAAGCTATCGACGAGTTTATTGGAAAAAGTTTCTCTGTGTATGGTAGGTCTGTAACCTATATTAATCCGGATCTTCCTCGGTGGGATGTAACAGTGTTGGATGACTGGGAAAAAACTATTTATAATTGAAAGAGGTAGCTTATTCGGCTACCTCTTTTTTTACAGGCACCAAAGGAGAACAACTTTCTCGATTAACAACTATATCACGCATATTAGGCTTATTATTAAAATTACGAGATATATTTTTTATCATATCAATATAATTATCTGTCCCATCTTCGTACTGTCGATAAAAGACTTTAATAGATAGGCAGTTATCATGCTCAAATAAAGTATTTAATAATGTCCGATCAGAGTTTCCACAAGAATGCCCCATTATAAAGACCTGATATGGACCTAATGCAACAAACTCCAAAAGCTTTCTATAATTTCTTGTTTTATGGTATCGTATAGATTTAATATTCTCTAGAAAATCATTATTCTGTAATCTCTCTATTCTTTCATAATCATCATCTAGCTCATCACCATATCCGAATATAATGGGATTATTTCATTGTTAAGCTCTCCATGAATATTAATAATCTTGTCATTTCCATTTTTAATATATAATTTTTCTGCCGTTTTTGTATAATTAAAATTTAGAATCAAGGTGTTTGGTATAAGATTCTCTTTTTTAAAATTGTCATTATTAAGTTTCTTATCAATATAGTACCTCAGTTCTTCATCCTTTGTCAAGCATTCATTATATGAAAGATCTCCATGCCGGTCAATGTCAAAATCAAAACGTATATCCATATTAGAAAAAAAAGAGTTAATAAATGCAGTTTGCTTACAAGTGGCAACTTCTTCAAATTCTACATAACTTGAAAAAGCATCTTGTATAGATTGATGTTTTTTCAGTTCTGTGTTTTCAGTAATCCTAGTTAAATATTTTTCTAGCAATCTTTTTACACTATCAAACTCTTTATTAAGCGTATGGATACTTTCGTTTTGCTTTTGGTAATTTTCTTCTTGAAGTAGCTCTTTCAATGCCTTATAATATTCATTTTCTATATCTACCCAATTCACAAGAGAACATTGATGAGATATACGCTCAAAAAAATGATTTGTGAACGTTAAAGTAACTGTCACATTTGAACTAGGATCATTATTATGCTCATCAATTAGTGTATGCAATTTCCATAAAGGACTATCTTCTTTATAAGAAGAACAAACTTTATTAACTCCGGTTTTATCATATTCTTTTCCAATTTTTATAAACTGATCTTCATAGTCATTAAGAGGGTGTTTGCCCCCTCCATATTGTTGGTCTAACAACCGCCAGTATTTATCATAAATCCCTTCTTCAACAGTATCCCAATAATCATTTATAAAATCTTTATATCCAGTCTTTAAATTGTGAGCTAAATCAAAACCGTTACCAATAATTATAATTCTATTCATACTGGAGACTTATTTAAGTTAATAACAAAAATATCATAATTCAAGAACGAAGTATGATCGCATTTATTTCCCATATTATATTTTTAAACATTCAATATTATTATTGTTTACAAAATCTTCAAACTCACCTTTCAATTCCCTACTCAATTTTAATTCGCTATTCCAAAGAGGTAATCTTTTATTTTGTATAACAGACTCCAATATTAAACAGTATTCTACTAGTAACGGATTGTCATTTTCTGTATTATACCAACATATTTCCAATTCGAAGATAGATAGCGCACGCATTTTTTCAGGCCACAGTTTCCATCTAGGAGTCTTTTGCTGCTTCCCAATTATTCGTCTTTTTAGTCCTCCTTTGCGATGCACTGTCTTTCCATTTTCTATATGCCCCGAACTTCCGATATAAACTGGAACCTTCGTCCCTTTAAAATAGCCATATACAATATACACTCCACAACAATCATCAGGAATTTGAGCCTTCTCACATTCTCTATTCAAATTGTCATCAATTGTGAATTTAAACATCCCTGTTTATTATAGCGATTTAATAAATCAAACATGCCTTTCCAAATGTTTTTTTATTATTTTTGCCATCTCCTTTAACATATCATCCTTTACATCCGCACTTAGCTGACGAGTGTGGATTACAAGTTTTCTACCACTGGCATCATGATGAGTATAAAACCAATTCCCTTTATTAAACAAAAATCTACCGACATCATCACCGTCATAAGTGACACCAAAAATCTTATCTATCTCGCGAATATTGTCATTATTCTGAATATAATTAGAACATGCTAATATAATCACAGGAAAACTTTGAATAAAGGAGGATACCTGGAATAATTCTTTCCGTGAGGAAATTCCACTTTTATCGGCTTGAGCAGTTCGGAGACTAGGGGTATCATTTATCTCGGTAGTAAATATTTGAGTTGGGAAATCAACATACCGATTGTGAAACCCTTCGCTGCCATAGATATAATCTTTTAATCTCTGATACTTGCTCCAAGTATTTACACCCCACCCCTTTGCTACGTTAACATCTTGTTCTACTTTATGACATAACTCCATAATTGTATCATTACTAACATGATTATCCCACATAGATGCATTGCTGTTATAAGACTCATCAGGTTCTTCCATTGCAGACTCTTTACCCACTATTAGTATTTTAGAGTTAGGGTTTCCCCAACCAACATATTTACCATTTTGATTACAGTAATTTACAAATTCCTTAAATTCATCTAAGTATTCCATAGTATATCAATTTTATTTGGACAAATATATATGATTATTTTATATACGACAAATAATAATTAAAAAGCCTCGACTACACTTAGTCGAGGCTCATTCCTTTTGGAGTAAATAGCGTATTGTCTCTCGCTTTCGAAAATTAGCAACTTTTCCGTAGAGAGATGATACAACAGACATCCACGTCTGTACACAAATATACGAAATATAAATGAGATAAGCAAAAGAAAAGCCCCGAATCAGAGAGACCTTTTCGATAACGAGTAAATTTCTACATTGTGAAGGCAGTGATTGTTACTGAATGGGTAAAAGAAAAAGGGATGCGTCACTTCATTTTGACATACCCTCAATCAGTTACAAAATATGCTACTCATTTTAATGCTTTAAATTGTTGTATCTCCACTTTTGGTTCTTCGTTATCATTATTCAATGTGTCTTTTACTACATCTTGAATAGTATTTGCATTAATCATTACTGATTGGCTATTCTTATACAGAAAGAAAGTCAACATAAAATACAATGCGACTAATATTAGACCAAATAGAAAACGCCTAGTGAAAATATATTTCTGCAAATTCATTCTTTGAATTAACAAAGGAGAAATAAACAGATACGAAGATGCGAAAAGTAATAGTAATACCCCTAATCCAATAGTATTAGCTATCAATTGATATAAATTTAGAGTCGTGTTATTTATGAATATATTTACAATTCCAAAAAGAAAAGTAATAGTGGCAGTAAATATTGCAATTAAATCATAAGCTTTTTTATCCGAAGTTTTAATATCATCTTTGATCTGTGTTATCTCTTTTCTCTCAATAGATAAATCACAACGAAATCTCAAATACTCCTTAGTTCTATTAAATTGTTCTAATCGTTCTTTTAATGTATCATAGTTAATATATTTAGCATAAGCCGAAGGAACGAATAGCATAATAAGTTCATCACCTGCACTATACATTGATTCTCCAAAAGGTAATTGAAAAGGGAAAAATTGATGAGAACGACTCCATTCATAAGCTTCTTCATATAAAAGAATTACACGATCAAGTTCTTCCAATTTATCCTCTATAAGCCTATCATCAAAATCATCTTTCCCAATATGGAATTCAATGCATTTAATAATAGCTTCTATAGCCTTCTCGTATGGATGGAAGTTTTTCACTCCAGTTCTTGCTTGTATATTCTCTATATGTCTAAGTTCTTCCTTTATTTGTTTTAAATTAGGTTCGCACTTTTGTGTATAAAAAGAAAAACGACAATTATGCAAGAAATTTAAAATTGAATTTAATGAAAATTTATCATATTCTTCTATTGAGCTACTAGGATTGATAAATCCTTGTGAATCTCGTTTTATTTGATAAATGGCTGAGTACTTTCTTAAAACAAAGTCCATCTTAGCAATATCAGATTTTACAGATAGATTTTGTTTATAATATTTCATCAACAGAACAAACGATTTCAATTTGGGATTAATACTATTAATATCATTCCAAAGTTCATTAGCTTTTTCTTCTGAACTACATTCCTCTATAACAAACTCATCATAATAGCCAACATCTAATTCTGCTGGATTTATGCAAACAATGTTCGATTCAGAGTTTATATATAAAGGAGCATTTTTAATCTTACGTATAATAAAGTGGCATTTATGAAGTAATATAGATAAAATAGCCCTTCTTTCCGAACTACCTTCACTTATATATTCCATCAATCTGTTTCTACTTAAAAGCAGTTTGTGAAATTCATCTTCACCGATAGGAAACCTATAATCAAATAAGCATAGAGGAATCGTTATATCAGAGAATAATTTAAGAATTTTATCTGTAGATTTGATATTCTTCAGTTTGTAAAATCCATATTTGTATCTATTCTCTTCAGTATTAAATTTATTTTTGGAAACTGTTACAAAATAATTATAATGCTTCAGCGCATTATAAATTGAGTAGTTCAAATCTCTATACCGTGATAATAGTCTATCTACTTTTTCACTTCCTGATTCTGACAGTAATGGAGGAGCATACTCCACTGCTGCTGCTGTCTTATCCAGAAAGCGATTCAAGACATCAATGAAATTATGAACATTAATATACTCACCACAAATAATGGACTTACTTAATAAAATAAAGCACGTTTCAAAGAAGCTTTCTACCTGAACATTCTTATTAAAAAACACTGATTCATCCTCACTACCATTTGGAAGCCAAGATTCAGGAAACTCTTCTATGAATTGATTATAACACTGTTCTAGTATACAGCTCATCCTTGTTTATTTATTCAAAGTATTTATTTCTATCGCTTCGAATTGATTCTATAGTCATTTTATAGCTTGACATATCCATTAACTTGGCAAAATTTATAGATTGCTTCCAACTATCCCATTTATGTGTAATTTCCACTAAATCAAAAGCGTTCAATAAAATAAGTAATCTGTTTTTTTCTTTTAAAGCATATACAGCATTCTTCACAGGAAGATAGTCATTTTCATTATAAGGCAATGTGATATCTCTTTTTTTCGTTATTGATCTTTCTGTCAGAACGTAAGAAGGCAGATTGTCTTTTTGAATTGCATTATATATGTCACTTTCAACAGGCCCATAGGGGAGAGCACAGAAATTATCAAATGTATCCAAAAGGTCTCTAGTATCTTCTCCCTTAGGAACTGCAGTCAGAAACAAAAGTTTAAGCATAGACAACTTAGAACAGTTTTTGAATTCTCTATTCTGCTCCTTATTCTCTTCGTTATACCATTCCTCAAATAAGGATAGCATATAATCAAATGCATATATTTTATTCATAAGACTTATTTATTTCTCTATATCAAAGACACTGTTATTAACTAATTACTACAAATAAAATCCTAAATAGTTTGTTGCATTATGTAGTATTAGCACAAAAACAACGTAATTATGCTGCAAAAGTAACGTAATTTACTAGAAGCGGAAATTAAATAGATAATTAATTAGATAATTATGCTGCCAAACATAGGATAATTGACATATTAACATTGCAAATGTGCTACTTTTTCCTCCACCTATAAACCAACCACCCCACAATAAACAAACCTATTATACCTATATACACTTTATCCTTATGCAAATCCCACCATGATAGTTCTACGACAGTTTCTTTTTGATTCAGCAAAACATTAACCTTATTACTAATAGTATCAAGTCGATTCGATAACTGCTGCAAAGTAATGGATAATGTTTCATCAACTTCTATTCGTTCCTGTTCCTGCTTGGAAGCGGTGGTAGTACTTTCTTTGACCGGATATTGCTTCCCTGTTGAATCCGGATCAGACAAGTAAACAGTTGTATTTTCAATCTTCAGATCACTTAGTTTGTCTGTAGTAATTTTCGTTTGCTTATTCACATCCAGCCGTAGTGATTCAATTAAGTTTCGCAAATACAAGAAATCCCCTGAATAGTCAATCTGTTTCTGCGTCTCGATATTACGAGAAGTTTTGCAGGAAGTAAACCATATTCCCGACATCAGGAATATGGTTATATAGATTAGCGCTTTCATGGTCGGATCACTGTATTACGAAGAAAATTAGAAAATTCACTCCGTACATCGAAACAGGGGCATGCCTTGATATATTCCCTAGACTCTACCTCTCCACTGCCATCCAGATCGGGCGAAGTATCACGATGTCCGAGCACTTCAATTATAGGATATTCCTTACAGAGCTTCGCGACCAATTCACGCAAACTAGCTTTTTGAGCGGGCGTCCGTGTATCAGCAGGTTTTCCGGCTGCATCTAAGCCACCGATATAACAGATGCCAACACTATGCTTATTATATGAAGACTCTGAAAATCCTTTGGTATTGCAATGGGCCCCGTCAATACTTAACGGTCGCCCATTCTCAACCATTCCGTCCAAGTCAATGACAAAGTTATAACCTATTTGGTTAAACCCTCTTTGTTTATGCATACGGTCAATGTCCTTTGCATGTAAATCCTGCCCGGTACGTGTGGCAGAACAATGGATGATAATTGCATCAATAGTTTTCATTTTGCGTCTCCTTTTTGTAAGTAGTTCGTTAAATATGGTATGTTCTTTATAAACTCGACACTTAGTACATAATGCAGGAAAGCTACTACCTTGTAACCATTACTAGAGTTAGGGAGAATCTCTTTTATGTTTCGAAGAATGTTCACCCCGTAGAAATAGAAAACGCTATACGTAATAAATGAGACACATTGTAGCGCACCTTCCGGATTTCCCTTGTGTTCACCTATAAAGTAGATGCAGCTAACCAAGGCAAAGAAAATAGTTGCTTCTACGATACACCTCCAAGCTTTTTTAAAAGAAAAACTCTCATGATTGATAAGGAGTGCAGTAAGCAGTCCACAAATGAAATTAAGAGCAAATACTGCAATAAGACTTTTGATCTCCCCAGAGATAGGATTGAGATAAGCAGCTATGCCGGTAATCAATCCAATAAGTAAGTTTTTGAAATAATCCATAATCATTTATCTAAAATATTAATACTTCATTTCAAGACCTCACCACAATCGTCAATGGCTGTCTGAAATACCTTCTTCACTTCGCCAGAGGTTAGCCCATGATCCTCATGTAACGAGAAGCCGGTTACTCCATTTCGCGATGCATTGAAGAATCCGACAGTCGTTTCATCCTTAATGATTTCGGCAGTAATATCTTTGACTGCCTCGGTGCCACGGGTTGACATTCTGTATTTAACCCTGATAGCTTCCGTAACCTTAGTTGTAGCGGTACTGTTAGTTGCTGTGATGTTCATTCCTTGTTTCCTCCTTCTATTAAATCATAAATTTGTCCGTATGCACCAGATACAAAGAAATCTGCACAAATTTCCTTCAATAAGGTTGCATCTTCTGTCTCTATATCAAGTACACCACGATTGTTAATAATCTGTTGTAACATTTTATACGCACGCAACTTTTTCGACATATCCAAACCCTGTTGAGGGTTAGAACCTGCTGCATACAATGCCTCTGAAACCATATCACGGAGATACTGCTTTACCTCTTTACCGTTGACTACTTTAATAGCTTCATTGCCTTTAAAATCGAGTAAAGGCCTGTTTAAATTGATTTTCATAATTATTTATATATTAAGCGATTGATACCAATAACCCTTTTCTGAATTTCATATTACTACCAAAATCGAAATCAATACCTTGGTAATAGTTAATCCCACCATTTCCATCCCTAGATGTAATACAGCCAAAATTATCAGCTAAGCACAATTCACTTGACAATGTTCCTTTCACGTAAACACCTCCATCAAAGAAGCCGGCATACGTTGTATTTGCCTGTGGATAACTCCGGTCTGATTCTTTAAGATTTCTCGACGCATAAATACAAGCCCCACCTAAATTTGAGCCAATCGCAGCAACTCCAAATCGTCCATCGGTAGCTGCGTCGAATGTTACATTTACAACACCTTCTTTTGATGTTCCGGAGCCTAATTTCAAACTGCGAGATGTTCCACCGAAGTACCCTGAACGTGTCCAAACAAGACGACCACCTTCAATGGTAAAGCCACCAATAAAACCGGAAACTGCTTCAATGTGCCTAACCTTTATCAAATCAGTATTCAGGTAACCGCCTACCACAATGGTAGTGCCTAACTTCGCATATTCAACTGCATCCTCAAATGCCAACTTACCTAATCCGTCTCTATCAATTTTAGAGTTAATCACTGTCTGCAGGTCACTATGCAGTGCGGTGATTGTAACAGCACCTTCTAGGTTAATCTTTGAAGAGTGAATCGTCGTTTCACCTGCTGCCTGGTTAATATAGGATATAAGCGTATTGCCGTTTTCCAGTTCTTTAGAAGCATATATCTTATTGCCGTCTGCTGTGGTAATCCACCCGGCAGTATCTATCCGCTGCGTCAAGCTATCAACTCGAGTTACTTGTGCGGAGATTTGAGTATTGAGCACTTTCAGATCGGCACTACACTCATCTGAATAGCTTTTCAATTTGTCTTGAATAGCTTTGTTTGTTCCTTCAACAGCTGTATTGAAACTGGCTAAAGCAGAGTTGAATAAAGCGAACTTATCATCTACATTCTTTTTTTCCTCAACAGTCGTTTGTCCATCTGCAATAGCCGTATTTATTGCAGCAATAAGATTATCAATTGCACCTGACAAAGAAACCTTAGCATTAAGTAGATCTGTTTTAGCAGAGCCTTCCAGATAGGCATTCACGTATAGTTTATTATATGTAGCTTCAACGGCAGATTTCGTATTCTTAACTGTATTCAGATACTTCTCTATTGCTTTCGCTTCCGCCCCGTCAATAATGCCATCAGCAAAAGCTCCATCTACGTAGTCATGTAAGCCATCGACTGAATCGGCTGCATCTTGTGCAGCCTTGGCTGCGTTCGCAGCGTCCTCTAAAGCTTGTATCGCTTGTTTCAGTGCCTCGTCGGAATATTCCTTTAGTTTATCCTGTATTGCCTTATTAGCTTCCTCAACAGCTGTGTTGAAAGTCGCTAAGGCTGAATTAAACAGAGTAAACTTATTATCTACCTCTCTTTTTTCCTCTACAGTGGCCTGTCCGTCAGCGATGACCGTATTGATAGCATTTATAAGGTTCTCAATACTTCCCATCAATGTAACCTTAGCATTGAGCAAACTAATCTTTGCAGAGCCGGATAAATAAACATTCGTGTAGAGTTTATTGTAAGTTGCTTCGATAGCCTGTTTGGTATTGTTGACAGTATTGATATACTTTTCAATAGCTTTTGCTTCTGCTTCGTCTATAATTCCGTCAGCGAAGGCTCCATCTATATAGTTATGAAGTCCTTCCACTGAATCAGCAGCATCCTTGGCCGCTTTAGCTGCATCCTTTATTTCCTGATGAGCATCTTCCCATTCAGATAGATTTTCTAATCCGGAGGAACCGGCTTTAATTTGAATATTTCCGCCTATTTCCCCTTTTACCAAATCGAAGTACGTCTTTCCGTCCGGCGAAATAATCCGTTCTGTTGTTACACGTCCCGGGAGAATCTCTGTGAATCCGTATAATTCGACAAAACTTCTACTACCGTCATACTCACTATTAAGCACTCCAGTGAGTAAATGATAATATCCGGTTATCTGTTCCATTTTAATAGCCGTTTCACTCAAGAGGAATGTCCCTGTTTGATTCTCCTTGCTAACTTTGGCATACAGATAATATTTCTTTACCGGATCAATAAGCACCGGAGAATTGTATTCAGCCATATCCCAGTACTTGTATTCATCTGCCTTGTGGGAAGAAGAAAGAGAGCTAATGCCTAGTGTCAAATGCTGAATGATTCCTGCCGGAGCGTTCAGTATTTAGTATTGGCATTATAGGTGATATTATGAGCTAATTGAACCGGATTCGTTTTTGAATTGACAAAACGGAATTGTAAACTTTCATCACCTACAAGCAGTTGCATGGTTGAAACGGTTATCGGATTGACAGAGCCGGAGAAATTCAACAGTGCATCTTCAAGCATAGACATCGTTTCCTTCGCATCTCGGAACCGTCTCTTTGTGAATTGAAGTGCATCCTTATGCTTCTCAATAACTGTCACCTCGTTAGTTTCGATCTTGTTCAGATCACTTGAAACAGACGTGCCTATCGGTTCGTTAGACAATTCAATTTCGGGTGAATACGGATTATTCACAAAACGTTTGATTCCGATCATCCGGATAAGAGAACCTTCCGGATGAAACTGTGTGTCAGAGAAGTTTACATATCCACCTAGCACAATCTTTCCGCCTATCTCCAACCAGCGTTTTTTAGCCCAAATACCGTCCAATGTCCCGGTAAATATGAATGCTTTATCTTCATGTTCATAGAGGTATTTAGCAGCTCCTTGAAAGCTTCCCAGCTCGCACCCGTTTGTGTACTATCGTTACAGATATAAGCCTTCGGCAATTGCATTCCGAACACTGCGTATGTATCACCAACCTTCGGTCGCCAGACTTCCGGCTCCGGCATAGTAATACCATCAATTTCCTGCGGAACAATTTCAAATCGACGTGCCTCTTTCTTGTCTTTCGCTTCATGGATATACTTTACTTCGAACTCCTTGCCTGTAAGCATACCAGTCTGGAAAATAACCGTCATTGTTTCTCCTGCTATGAGACAATCTTCGAAATTCAACTCTTCAGGAATGTCTTTATCTACAAAGTCAAAGAAGTTATTCTCCTTGTTCACTTCAATAACAGAACTAACAGTACCAACACGGGAAGGATAAATAGCTGTACAGTCCAGACTATCTTCCTTTGCTGTTGTAAGTTCTTTATCAGCACGCATGACACAAGTTCCATCCGCATCTGTCTTATACGTTTTCCCTTCGTAAACAAGAGTCTTATTCTTTGGAAGTAACAGGTATTTAGATCCGTATGTAGAATAATCAATATTGCGATCTGTAGTTTCTACCAAAATTATTTCGGGTGGTATATCCCCAGAAGTCCTACCAACACCGACCTTGAAGCCGTGGCCTTTACCATACGACAGTTTCAAAGGGTTCTCCTTGTTATACTCAACTTTACGCAGATGGATAGTCTTAATTTGCTTTCCATTCACAGTTTCTTCAGTGATCTGCCATTCTGTTTCATATAGTTCTGCAAGTTGATTGAGAGCGTCAAGTATATAGGTGTGATTGTAGTTGATTACTTTCTCCGTTCCCTCGATACAATCACCGACTTTCCACCCGGTACTCCGACGGTTCAGGTTCTCAACAAGTAGACGTAGATGTTCGTGTGCCTTAGCTGTATATGAGAACTTAATACTTCTGTCAATGGTATGGCGTACTTTCCACAACATCGTATCAGCCTTCCCAGTTTCCAGAATCAATGTATATTCGAAGTTACGTTCACCGTTTTTCTTGAAATTGCTATCCTTCTTCAAAGAATAACGCTTTCCGTAGAAGTCACACCAAGAGCCAACCGGTATTTCCAAGTATCCCGGATGAGAAAAATACAAAGTGAGTGTATCTTCTCCCATGATAGCTTCATAAGAGTAGCTTTCATCCTTTACTTCGATTTTTATTTCCTTATCACCATTATATAAAATCATATCACCTTTAGAATTATATCCTAAAATATAAACGTCAAATAGAAATGTGTTGAATAATAGGCATAAAAGTAAGGAAATGATAGACGAATCATTGCCAAAATAATATATAACACACAACATCAACGGCATTGTCACGAAATAAATCAAAATGAAAAATATTTAAAAGAAATCACTCAAAATGTAGTTTAATTCACCTAAGTTCTCTCGAGACTACGTATGCTTTAGCTGATCTATCGAACGCAATAAGCGTAAATCTATCCTTGAACGGTTATGCAAAATTTAATAATGGATTACTTGTACAATGGGGCAGAGTTGGAGGTTCATCTACAGCTTCGTATAGTGTGACTATGCCTACATCTTTTTATAATACTGAATATAAAATATTTGCAACTGTATATAAGCCTAGTAGTGACTCCGCCGTATATTCATCATCTCCTTTGGCAATAAATAAAACAGTTAGTAGATTTTATTTGAATAGAAATTATGCAAGTGGGGGGACTACTGGTTTATCACAAGAATCATGGGACTGGTTTGCGATAGGTCGGTGGAAATAAATTAAAACAAATATCATGAAGTATTGGAAAAATGGATTCTACGATGAACCGGTAGACGGTTCGGTAGAAATTATGGATGAGTATTACAATCAACTATTAGCAGGGCAATCAGCTGGTTGATTATAGTTGAAAGCAAGAATGGCTACCCAATATTGGTAGAATATGAGTACGACATTGAAGAAGTGCGAAAAATGAAAATATCTGAAATACAGAATGTTTGACAAATCGGCCGATGTCAATTCTTTTAAAATTGAAGGGGAAAGTGTATGGTTAGACAAATCCACACGTGTTGGATTATTTAACTCAATTTCGATTGAGAAAAATGTAGGGAAAACGCATACAACCCTATGGTATGATGCAGTGAAGTATGTTATCCCTATACCTAACGCTTTAGCAATGTTGAATGCCTTAGAACTGTATGCACTCAACTGCTACAATGTGACACAATCTCACATCGCAGCAGTCAGATCATTGCAGACAATTGAGGAAATTGAAAACTACGATTATACGATAGGGTATCCGGAAAAGTTGAGCTTTCTGGGATAACCAGTTTTGAAGCTGTATGCTTCAATTTCTTCTTTTGTCTCTAATTGACTAATAGCCTTCGTATGCCTTTGTGTCGTGTCATAACACGCAAGGGTATACAATTCTAACTGTTGTAACATGTCAATAGCTCTTTCGATTGATAAGATAAACTTTATATCACCAATCCAGATACTTGTTTCAGATCGTCCGGCTTCTTTCTCAATATTGATTGAGTTCATAAGCCCACACGGGTACTTTTGTTTAACCAACCGAATACGTCATTAATACTGAATTGATTTACTGTTTCGGATAAATCATAAAGTCGCAATTCATTTAGTTTTTGCGCTCTGGTTTCTTCGATAGTAGCTTCGTGCACAACTAAGATCGGATATCCCTTTTGGCTTTCAGCTATGAGTAGCCCGGCCGATTGTCCTACCAATAACTCCTGATAATGTTCTTCTGTAATTTCTACCGAACCATCTATAGGTTCGTCATAAAATCCTTGTTTCCAATACTTCATGATATTTGTTTTTAATTTATTTCCACCGACTATCGCAAACCATGTAAAATCCCAGCCAGTCCAAACGATAGCCGGAGTTGAATTTATTCCACGGGTAAGGAATTTAAAATATGATTTATTCTTATTCTTAGGGTCATAACCCGGAGCATACACAAATGATTCACCTGTAACGTTTATCCCTCCAGTAAGATAAACGTTATAATTAGTATCATAGAAGCTGGTAGGGAAATACAGACTAGTTGTCCCCGTTGCTCCGGCTCTTGTTCCCCATTGCATTAATAAGCCATTACTATACTTAACATATCCGTTTTGTCCTAAACTTTGACTGTTTACTTGAATTGCATTAGTTTCGAGAGAACTTAGTAAAGTTTTCTCTGCATCAGTCATAAATTTTCTTGTAGTACTTTCTTCAATCATTGATGCTGGATGAGAAGCCGGATGAGAGTAATTATTAGCTCCGGAGGCTATTCCACTAAGTTTTGTACGTTCTGCATCCGTCATAAAACGATGAGTCGAATCTTCTTCAACGTCCGTCGCTGTATGTTTATGAGAACTTGCAGCATAACTACCCTTAGGTTGGTATACTGAATCGTGGTTGTGATTTCCTGCCGCTTTACTATTCCAAGCATCTTTTTCCGAATCTGTGACAAATCTATGTATAGAATCATCCGTGATGTCAGATGCCGAATGCTTATGTGATAAAGCTGCATAATTCCCTTTTGGTTGATACGTAGAATCATGATTATGGTTTCCCGCAGCCTTACTGTTCCAGGTCTCTTTTTCTGTATCAGTAACAAAGCGGTGAGTACTATCCGGAGTAATATCCGTTGCTCCGTGTTTATGCGAACTCGCTGCATAACTTCCTGCTGGTTGATAGACCCCTGCATGATTGTGATTAGATGGAGATGCACCTACTTCGCTTGCTGTGTAACTAGGTTTACTAGCAGCCTTCGCCCATGCAGGCACATCGCTCGCAGGCATAGAGGAGGGGAAATCACTGATTTCAGACTTTTTGTGAGTATGCGCTTTCGGTACACGTGTATCACTTAGACGTGCATCATTTCCCTCGCATACGGTTCCTTCCGCACTACCAAAATTCTTATTAAAGGCCGAATTCTTGGTAAATGCAGGTTCATAAGTACCTGCATGATTGTGATTAGATGGAGATGCACCTACTTCGCTTGCTGTGTAACTAGGTTTACTAGCAGCCTTCGCCCATGCAGGCACATCGCTTGCAGGCATTGAGGTAGGGAAATCACTGATTTCAGATACCTTATGCGTATGCGCTAATGGAGGCCGTGCATTACTCAAACGCGAATCGTTACCCTCACATACAGTCCCGGCGGTCGTACCGAAATTCTTGTTAAAGGCGGTCAGTTTAGTGATTATCAGTTCATATCTGCTATCATGGTTATGGGAGTCCAAAGCTGCTTTCAATGCCTTTCCTTGTTCGGCAGAAAGCACTTTATTAGTCCCTCCACTTGTCAGATTATTAACAATATCAGAAATATTAAGTTTCTTTCCTAGCTCTGTTGCCATCGTCGTGGCAAAGTTAGGATCATTGTTAAGTGCGTTCGCTAACTCAATAAGTGTATCGAGAGCATCCGGAGCACCGGCAACAAGTGCATCGACAGCAGCTTTCACTTTTGCATCAACTCCCGATACAGCATTATTAGCAGCCAGTGCAGCAGCGTTCGCATCGTCAGTCGCTTTTTTTGCTAAACCTGTCTGCTCAACAGATGCATCCTTGGCCGTATTTGCTTCATCTGTCGCTTTCTTCGCTAAGGCGGTTTGAGCTTCTGATTCAGCTTTAGCAGCATTGGCCCCTGCAGCCGCAGTAGTTGCAGCATCTTTAGCTGCATTAACACTACCAGCCGCAGTATTAGCCGCATCCGTGGCTTTCTTAGCAAGGGCTGTCTGCTCAACAGACGCATTTTTAGCGGCATTTGCATCGTTAGTAGCTTTCTTAACGGCTTCAAGCTCTGCCGTGGCTTCTTCTGTTGCCTGTGTCATTTCCTGCACAATACCGGCATACTCTGACTTACGTTGAGACTCTGCTTCGACACGTTCCGTTTCAGCGTTTACACGCTTAGCCTCATTTGATCCGCGAGTACCTTCTGCAGTTTTACGCGCATCTTCATTCTGCTTTCTCTTGTCTTCTTCTGACGAACGGGAAGTTTCAGCCGTAGCGCGGGAAGTTTCAGCAGCGTTTCTCTTATCTTCTTCGGAGTCACGGTTTGTCTCCGCTGACTTGCGGGCGGTTTCGGCAGATACACGTTCAGATTCGACGGTAACGCGTTCAGATTCGGCAGCCACACGTGAGGTTTCATTCGTTTCCCTTGTCGCTTCATCTGCTTTCCGCTTATCCTCGGCAGAAACACGGTAGATTCAGCGGAAGAACGACCACTCTCCGCAGTTTTTCGTTTGTCTTCTTCCTTCACACGTTCCGATTCAGCAGAAGAACGACTTGTTTCAGCGGTCTTACGTGCATCTTCATTACTTTTACGTGTTTGTTCATCCGACACACGTTTAGCTTCTGTATCAACACGTCCGGATTCAGCAATTACCCGTTTATCTTCAGCAGTTACGCGGGCCGCTTCTTCTGTCTTACGCGCATCTTCATTTTGCTTTCTGATATTTTCAGCAGAGGAACGTCCGGTTTCAGCCGTAACACGTTCTGTTTCGGAAGTCTTTCTTTTATCTTCTTCGGAGACACGGGAAGTTTCGGCAGATTTGCGTGCATTCTCATTAGCCACACGTTCGGATTCGGCATTGCCTCTTCCTATTTCGGAATCTTTTCTAACCTGCTCGTTAGATTCTCGTGTACCTTCGTCAGCTACACGTTTCTTTTCTGCATTATCCCGTGCAGTTTCAGCAGTAGAGCGTCCACTTTCAGCGGTTTTACGTGCATTCTCATTAGTGATACGAACGGATTCAGCTGCTTCCCGTGCCTGTTCTTCACGAGAACGTTCGGTTTCAGCAGTTTGCCTGGATTGTTCGGAAGCATTGCGACGGGATTCAGCGGTTTCACGAGTCGATTCATTCTCTTCAACTGTGGCTTCTAACTGCCTCATATCGGTAGTTGCTATTTGTGCATCACTCGTAGCCTTGAGCATATTATCTAATGCCGTCTGAATCTTCTCTAGCCCGAATTTAAGGCTAGTCTTAACACCGCTAACAATTCGGTATCCGATAGTGAAGAAGCCTTTCATGTCGTTAGCTTCATCTAATTCTGATATTCTTTTCTTTTTTAATGGCATGGCTTCTATACTTTTTCTATTTTCACTTTTCCGCGATTGACAAACACAGACAATTTGTTATCAGTAATATGTTCACAAAGAGACATATCTGATAATGTACAAGTTGCTATACAATCACAAACTTCATAAAGGGAACATTTGTGACATTTGAATCCTTCCAGGTCCCATTGTACCGCCTCATGATATTCTCCTTTAATTACGATTCCATTCATTTCTTTTTCATCCATGGCCTCTTCAATTTAAATCAATATAAAATTCTCCATCCTCTGTTATGATAAACTCACCCGCTTCGGATGCAAGCAAGAACTCCGTTTCTCCGATCCGGAAGCTGGTAAAAACAAGTTTTAAAGTGAACTCCCACCATACACCATTATTTAGCATAAAAGTATTTGTCTGACAGGACTTGTAATAACAGGGATAGCTTTCACTCCACTCATCGCAATAAAATATACGTTCCGCATCGGAATACTCATATCCTTCATCATCGACCTTGGCAGACAGTTTGTGAGATCATGGAGTAGGGCATCGTGATTACGCCAGAATGCTTCAATTGTTCTGGTACGCATTAGGCATTTGAGAGATACTTCTTTCGTCTGAAATTTCACAACTTCACCATCGTAGATTGCTCCGTCTTGACGCTTAAAATTCTGTAATAGGTTCTTTTTTACCGTCGGAGCCTTTAGTATTTCAGCATTACTACCTTGCAATACGACTACGCCATAATCGGATAAGTCTTTGTCATCAATCTCGTAACCTTTAGGCATTGGAAGCTCATTTACGGGCTCCTGGTATTCGTAATCGACTTCTCGGGGGAAGTCGTTACTAAAAATAAATTTAGCAACTTCAAGGCTCGGATTAATAACATAGCTGCTTTGGGAAGACAGACGTAACTTATAACTCCTGTCAATGAAAGGAAAGTAAAATTCATGATAGCTTAAGTCAGAAAGTATATCAATCAATCCACCAATACCCAAACTGCCTATATACGCAAATTCAATGCTTACTTCGGCCGTATCCAATGCAGGACAAGAAAGATCGAATTCTTGTCCATCCTCCTCCGGCCAATCATTCTTATCTGGTTCCTTCATGGCAGGAAATGCTACAAGATTATTATAACTTCCCTTTGTAACACATATACCCAAGCTGGTATATGCCTCTATTCCGTCAATCAATAATTGCCCTTTCATCGCTTTAATGTTATACCTTTAGTGTTTAACGTGTCTATTCCCAGCTTTACAGCGTACATGAACTCTCTTATTTCCACAAGGTTAGATGTGTAATTGGAGATATCCGATAAATGGGAAACAATAGTATCATTACCCCGAAGCATTTCAGCCATATTCTTATCCATATTTATTAGATATGACAGTTTCTCTGCTATTTTCTCTGTTCCTGAATTAATACTCTTAACTTCCTCATTTATAGAATAAGTATGCGAAGTCATTACAGCAAAGCTTCCATCTAGTTTGTTGGCTGAATCTTGCGACATTGAAGCAAATCCTTTCTTTGATGCCTCACGCTCATCGTCGTTATCATTCCAGCCGAACATTTCTGCCATTGCATCTCGTTTTGCTTTCATTTCATTAGAGAGCTGTTGCCCTTCTGCCTTCAGTGCATTATACTCATCTTCAGTCACACCGTCATCCATAGCATTGTTAAGTTTTTCTCTCCAAGCCATTAAGCTGTCCATGAATTCTTCTTTAAGCATAGAATTTACGATGGCATTCTTCATATATTCCTCGAAGTTATCAGCGAAGTCAGCAGAATCGGCGTCCATATCATTAAGCAAGTCCTGAAAGTCTGAACGAAGAGAGCTGTAATCAAGAAGCGTGGTATCAGCTATTTGCTGTTCCAGCACCTCCGCTACCTGCCCGACACCATTTGCGATTTGATCTGCAAATTTCTGCGTGTCTGAATCAAGTTGAGACCAGAAGATACCGGCATGTTCCTGAAGTTCCGCAAGTTGCTCATCGGTCAAATCAAATAATCCATCATACGACCACCCATTTCTTTTTAAATTCCTTTACGGACATGCCTAATGCCTCTGCAGCTTGTTTCCAACCTTCACCGGACATATCATCTACTTCATCATAACCCTTTGAGTGTGACTTTCCAGAAGCACCAGAATTTAAGTATTGTTGCCCCAGTACTCGGGCATTTGCGCTTTGTTCTTTGATATTGGCAATAGCAGCTTCATAAACAGCGTTTGCGGTATCTCCTGTCAAGGTCTCCGCTAACTCCAGCTGTTTCTCAATTATCCGATCAAGAATATTAATATAGGATTCATACGTTTCTTTCGCTTTCTCGTATTTTTCTGTCGTATCGTCCTTAGTGAACATACTGAAAATCTTTGTTGCTACCTGTATAACGGCACTAATAACAGCAAGAATAACAGATGCCTTCTCAACTGTACTGATAGCGTTAGCCGATGTATCTGCTGCCATTTCAACACCACTCATAGCAGTCAATGCAAAGGTTCCTATTTCACCAATTAAAGAAATAATCTCTCCGGCCGGTCCACCGATTGATTTTCCAACATCAGTTAATGCGTCTGATAATTCATCCAACTGTGCTTTTACGTCTTTTTCTGCTTTCTTTACCTTTGCATCCTTTTGTACTACCTTATCTTTCGCCTCATTGTATCTCGAAGTCTTTTCTTTTACTTTATCCAAAGCCTGTGCCTCGGTCAGA
>ENA-OQDE01000609-OQDE01000609.1-human-gut-metagenome-genome-assembly--contig:-NODE-609-length-19754-cov-2.670556_pt1 | contig 19754 bp, 23 predicted proteins | sample MGYA00242768_ERZ504595 | MGnify/ENA primary metagenome ERZ504595 (study PRJEB26092, sample SAMD00036307) | human gut metagenome | host: Homo sapiens | study: EMG produced TPA metagenomics assembly of... | reverse complement strand
CCCGTATTTCAGTCAGATAAAGATATTGGTGGATCGTTTCATTCGCTTTTTGCTCTTCATTCTGCTCCAATAATAAGTTGACTTTGCGAAGAACTAACTGATATAAATCATGAGTATCCTTTCTTGTTTCAAGAAGTCCATCAATCAATTCCAAGGCTTTTTCTGTCGGCTGAATCGAAAGATTGATTTGCATCATAAGTTCATCTATATCATAGATTCCGTAATTTCGATAAGTAGATATTTCAGCAATCTGACGTAATTCCTGTAGAATATCCGTCTTTTGTTTCTGAGTTGTTTTAGGATGTCCAACCACTTTCATGAGTAAACCTCCTGCATGCTCACAATAAAGGGAAGTGCCAAAGTCATCATCATCGTCAATATATAGTAATTCATCCTCATAATTCTCACCGATAGAACGAAGTGTTTGAAGAGCTATGGCAATAGTACTATCCATATCTCCCAGACTCAAAAAGAAGTCCGCTTTCTTCAGAAAAACATCCATTCGATTGAAAACAGTTTCCCAATCACGACTGTAATCATTATAACGATTATGATAACGAGACTTTTTACTGTCACCGAAACTATTAAAAATCTTTTGGATTTCCGTTCTATAATCTTTTCCCTTTGATGTCGAAGACGATTCCTTGAATATAAAACGCTTCAAAAGCGCCGCCTTAAATTCCGGATTCGTTGAGGCATATTCACTGATAAATGTAGAAATTTCTTGCGGACTAATGAATGACAGCAATTGTTTGATGTCCACATCGGGCTGTACAACCTCTTCTTCCTTTGTAACTATTCTCATTTTTGAAAATGCACTACGACTTACTCGTTTATTATTATCACGAATTGCCAGAAGTGCTGCCACGACATGCTTGCAGATTTCTCCATCATACGGACAATCACAGTACCAGGATTCTACTTCCTTTCCGTTCATAGATATTTCTACATTATAATCATCCGTTCCCTCTACGGTTGCAGTCCATTCACCGGGTGAGGTTTCTTCCAGTTCGGAAACGGCATCTGTATCATAATACGCTTCCCCGCGCATCAATATCTTATAGGGGACAAAATTCTCAAAATTATCCAGTGTAATCATATGACTAATCTAATACTTTATATATCCTTCTTGTTCATACGCTTTCCCATATTTATGAATCATTGCCACCAATGGTCTTAAACGTTCGTCAGAAACCAACATAGCCCTATAACGCAAATACTGATTATCATAAAGCTGCCGGTTTCCGTCCTTGAGTCGTTTCTTCACATCTGCTGGAATGAAAAATTCCGCACGGTTGCCCAATTTGACATAGAATTCATTTAAAAAGATAGAAATGCCAGCCAAATCTATGTCTCCGAAATGAATATAGCGATTGGGAATTATCTTTAGCCAGTTACACAAATCCTTCGATTGCGGATAACGGGACACGAAAAGAACTTTCATTCCTTCAAACAAGTACTTTTGGGCACGGATATGCTGGAAATTCTCTCCATTCTCTATACCCACTACTACGACATCTTCAGGAATACGGAAATATTCGTAATCCTGCATGAAAATAGAAGTGCCTTGCAAGGGAGAAAGCACACATGGTTCGCCATGAAACGTAGCTTCTATAGGCATATAACAATTGAGGAGAAAACCTTTGAACGTACGGGTATATCTCAGTTAGAGTCCCCCGCCTTCGCCACTTGCTCCGAACGCGACACTTCATCCGGACAGTTCTTCATCTCAATCCAATCTTCCAGCTCCATGCCGGAAGTATAATTCTGGGAGATGTAGATACGGCATCCTTCCGGGTCAATCATACGAAAACTACGCTTACTCCTCGGGGAACAATAGTGATGATTCCCTCATCCATTAATCTATTTGCTATCAGTCCATCAAACTTTGTGTAAGGTATGAGCTCGCCGCCCAGCATTTTCAGAACCATCCTCGCCATTGCCAATGTAAATAAACTACCACTCATTTCTCTATCTTATTATAGGTTAACAATGGGACAACCTGTGTATTTGACCGCCCGTCTTTACTCAATAAATAGGTATAACGATAATCTTCCACATTGTAAGTAGTGGGAGAACTATTTACCAACAATATATTCCGGCAATTGGCAAAGTCCAAAATACCTTTCACATTGTTGGGGTGTAACTTGCCTATTTCATCCATCATACAATGGATTTTAAAGTCACCAAACTTACGTGACGCCTTTTCTTTGAATACATTAATCAGCATGATATTGACCATGGCTTTCACCAGAATGTCCGTACCGTCGGAACCTACATTGGCTATCTTCTCCACCCATCCCGTGTCATTATCATTCTCTTTCACGCGGAACTCCAGTTTGAATGTATCGGCAAGCGCCAACCGTCTGCGTCCCGGCTCGTCAAGCAGGAATTTCATAAACGACAACAAATGTCGGACAGCCATCGCATTGACATCTTCACGGGAGTCCTGCGAGAACAAGTCAACCTTTCCCATATTATATTGGTTCTCATCGCTAAACCGTTTAATCTCCAACAATAGCTGCATCAGTTTATCGCTGCTCTGAAGCGGGCGAAGAGCTATTTCCTTTATTACTCCGGCAAAATTCCGCTTGACAAAATCGTCGTTGATATCCTTTATTGTTCTGTGTATCTCGCTTTCATTACGGGTCAGTCCTCCCACTTCCTGCGAAATCCGGTGGATTATATCCGTATACCGTTCACTGATATGTTTCTGATAATCGGAAATCTTATCATTATCCACAAACTCGCACAAATTGGAAGCGAAATCATAGTAATCCTGTTCTCCAACCAGTTCCGTACGGAAATGAAATGTGTTTTTTGACGAGAAGTTTCCATTGAACTGCGTCACCGCTTTCTTGAATTCTTCTGTTTTTCTGATAGTGGATACGATGAGCGACTTCAACTCTTCCACAATAACATCGCAATTTTTCCGAGTAGGCTTCTCTCCTATTTCTATCACAGAAGGCGGACAAAAATTTCATTTTTCCGGAACATATCCACTTTATTCAACCGTCCTCCAATAAGTGCAATTCTTTGCCAATCCGCTCGAGGTGCTCGTCCGCCCCTTTTTCTGAACCTGCAACTTCTCCTTTTTCAGAGCGAAACGTTCGTCCAATGCAACTAGCTTCGCATCCTGTTCTTTCTTCCGGCTTCGCGTAGCAGGTTCTTTATCAAACAGTTCCTCCTTGTCTCTTTCATAATAAAGAACTTGCGGACGGGATTTGCTGATAAATTCCAATTCTTTATTTATTTCGGCAAGCCTGTCGTCATACTTGCGGATAGTGACCGTATCAGCACCCTTTCCATTTAGTTCATTCTCCTGTGCCTGTTTCAGTTCCTTTTCCCGCTCCGCAGTTTGCTGTTTCATCCGCTCTATCTCTTGCTGAATGCCGGCAACAAACTCCTCCAGTTCCTTCCGGAGTTCCGTCCTGCTATCATTATACACTTTCCGGCAAGCTTTCAACAGTTTTCCCGTTCCGCCAAATGCTTCTCCTTCTCGCCTTCCGTCACATAAAGACGATGACCGATATCATTCAGTTGCGCCTGTAACTCTTCGGTACATCCTCTTTTCCATTCCTCCTCTTTCGTCTTCCATGAGGCGTAATCAGCCTGCAAATTCTTCAATTTTGCAGGAATCTGCATTCGCTCGGCTTCCATCAGATGTTGTTCTTCCAAAATACTATGTATTTGCTTCGAATACTTCTTCTCCAAAGAAGAAACAGCTTCCCCCTCTTCTTCCGTCAGTCGGGTGAGACGGTCGGTACAGAGTTGCCGGGCTGCTTGTTGCCTGTCGCGCTCCTGCTTCATTTCCTCGGGAGTGCGGACAGAACGCTCGATTGCTGTCAGATTGAGTGAAACACCGAACAAAGTAGCTTCCTTATTCACTAATTGAGGTTGTAGTTCATTGTTGTACAACACCAGTTCCTCATCCGCCACCTTACCTATCGTCTCCTGCCAATCCGGTTTGTTCTTCTCCAGCCATTCACACAAAGAACCTTTTCGTTTCTCAATCAAGGCATCCAATGTTTGTAACTGTTCTTCAATCGCGCTCCGTTCTTTACGAACGGTCTCCATCTTTGCCTGAAATTCCCATTTCAATTTTTCCACTTTCCATTCACACTCCTGCCTCAACTGCTTTATTTCTCCTTGTTGCTGACGGATGCTATGTTCCAGTTCCTTGTCCTTTTTGCGCAGTTCGTTGATGCCGTCTTCACAATCGGACATTTCCTTTTGATGGGGATGTTCGTATTTCACCTTTTGAAGTTTCAGGTTACACTGTGCCTGTTCGTCGCGCAACTGCCGGATACGATTATCCACAGTCTGCACTTTCTCTTCTTGCGTTGCCCTTACTTTCTCTTCTTCCACACGAAGTTGTTGCATCAATTCTTCCTGCTTGCCGGCAATCTCCGCATTCCGAGCATTTATCCGTGCTTGCTGGCTATTCTCAAAAGTACGGAAATCAGCTTCCTGTTTCTCAAACAACAATCGGTACTTACTCAATACGTCCTCATAAGCTCTTGTCAGTTCCGATTTCATATTCCGGACTTGTTCAAATTCCTGAATCAGTAATTCTTCGCAAGATACCCGTTTGATGATTTCTTCAATCTGCATCTGCTCGTAATGCAGACGTTTCTCACGTATCTTTTTGAGCAAATCGCTTATTATACCTATATCCCTAATCAAGCCATCACGCTCATTGGTGTACTTTTGTTGCAGTTCACCCATAAGCCACAGCAACCGTTCACGTTCCGTCTCGGCTTTAGCCTGTTCTTCCTTCACTAACGGAATCTCATGCAAAGCCTGTTTCTCCGCAAAGTTAAGCTCCGCACGCCCTTCACCAATCTGCTTTTGAGTATAAATCAAGTCACGATAGGCGTTCATTACTTTCTCCGCCATCTTCCGGACAGGCACTTCTCCATTCTTGTTCTTTGTAAACCAAAGCATCACGTCCCTGTATTCCTGCTCGAATTCCTTTATCTGGCTACGATAGAAGTCCAAATCGACAGAGATATCCTCATCACTCATCGAACGGATAATGGTATCTTTTATAAAATCAGCATCCAGTTTGGAATTTAAAAAGACGTTCTGTATCGTACGGGGAATATTCTGATATTTTGCACTTTCCACAATGGCAAACTTGCGGTAAGGTATCATTTCATGCTTGCGGTTATTACCGAAAATAATGTCCCGATACATTTCATAGCTAGTCACTTGTGCAGTAATCTGAATCTTCGAACCGATATGTTCGCGGATGCGTCCCCACTCGGAATGTACCACATTGTGTTCGTCAATGAACCAGTCCTGTTGGAATGGCGCATCAATAAAACGGAAAAACACCCGTCCCTGGGATTTGGCAGCTACCACACAATACGCCCCATTCTCCCGCATCACTTCATAGATAATGTAAGAATTGGCGTATGGAAAGTAAAAAGCATCGAAGCTTTTCTTCTCCTTCGGAATGCCTAGTCTTAGTTTGTCAGCATTATAAAAGAATAGGATGGCACGGAGCAGCGTACTCTTACCGACACCTTGCGTACCTATAAAATGTATGTTCCCATCCAACTTCACTTCCGCATACGGAATATGGGCACTGTTCAGAAAAATAATCTTATTCAGGTATCTCATCTTGCACCTCCTCTGAAATTGTGATACAATCAACCAAGTCCTCCATATAATGGAAAGCCGACAATACTTTATACGTCCCGTCAAGTTCGTTTTCTTTCTCTATCAGTCCTATACTCTCCAGTTCTTTCAGCAGTTTGCCGACTACTTCATCATATTTCTTCTTATCCGAAAACAGTTTGGTTGCCTTTTCTTTCAGTTCGATATCGCATCCTATCTGAATCTCAATATCAGCAGCACGAAACAGAAAGCCCGGGCCGAATGCCGAATGATAGGTTTTCAGGAAACTCAGGTAATCAATCCACTTCTGAATTGCTTCCAGTTTACGTTCTAAGTCGACTTTCGATTCCTTGCGAGTAAAGTAGTAATAACCGTCACCACCTTCCAGATAAAACCGATGCCTTTGTAGTAATCATAATAATCGGGCAAATCTTCCTCAATGGCATCATACAAGCGTTTCACTTGGGTAGAGACACTATTGGAAGAAATGAATCCCCCTTTGCTAAGTATATTAAATATCTCTTCAGTATATTTCATGGTCATCTGTTTTTAGTATTCAGCATATATTATTTGGCATATATTAAAGGGTATTCCACTTCGTCGGAAATTTCATAAGTATCCGTAAAGCGAAGTTCGTCGGCATACTGTGACGCCAGTTGGCAGAAAAAGATTAATTTCTCTCCACGTGTCACCTCTTTCCGGTAGCGATAGTTCATCACAAAAGAGAACAGATGGGTGCTGGACGCATAAATGAATTATGCACTTCCTGCAAGTTTACGGTATCTATCATTTGCGACTGCCCATCCAGATATCCTTCCGGAATGCATCTGCCAGTTGTTTCATTCCTTTCGGAGAATTTTTCTGCCGCGCGACAAGTTTCTTCAAAATCTGAAAAGCCTCATCGGAAGTCCGTAGATTATCAATGGAAAGCTTGATGCGATAACCGACCTGCGGCTCCATCCAGACAGGATTTTTTTGTGCGACAACAGAACGGATACTTGTATGTTCTTCCAACAAGAACTGGTCTTTCAAGTACTTCAACTTCTTTACTTTCTCAAAGATACGGTTCTGATAGTCAATGAGATTCAGGTAATGGATGATTTGTTTCTGGATTTCAATCAGGTTATGGTACGAGTCATTTAGCTGAAGTTTCACATCACTAACTACATTCCGCATTTGTACGTCCATCGCCACCCGGAAGAAAACAGGCTGTCCGTAGTCTATCAATTCCTCACTTTTACGGATCAGCAGAGCAATATTATTCCGTTTCTCATCAAGCCGGACGAGTTTGGTTTTCTTTATCTTATAATTCGGTTCGTTCTTATAAGTATTATCCATATTCCTTTTCAAGTCCATCACATTGCGGACTGTAGTCAGAGCAATGTTTTTCAGGCAGCGTTTCACTTCACGCTGGTAGTTGTATTTACGTTGCTCGTTATTCTCTTTCAAGTAATAGTCAATGTTTTCATTCAGTCGCATCAGGTAATCCTGCACGAAAGATACATTGATTTCTTCATTTACTTCGAGCACATCTTCAAAGAATTTCAGATAGATATCTTCCATTTCCAGAAAGTCACCAGTATCCCGGATAACCCCATAGTCAATCAGATAACGGATACGCTCTTCTTTGTACTCTGTCATTTCAAGCGCATAATCGTAGCGGAACGAAAGAGATTTCCGTTTAGCAAACATTTCTTTCAGAAGTTCTTTCTCCCTGTCCAGACTTTTGACAAGTTCTTCTATAGAACGAAAAGTGCTCATATTGGTTTTGTTTTTTAATGGTGTTTACTACTTCCAAATATTTACATAGTATATATTTCAGTAATAAGATATCACAAAAATAACATAAATGAAATAGTAAACCTAATTTCTGTATCAATATTTTCATTACTACAAAAATTGAGAAACTAACTCTACATATTCATTATACAACTATAAATTTCAAGTAAGAATTTGCAAAGGCAATTACTATTTATACCTTTGTGACTTCAATAGAGAATATGATTTCAATAGAGAATTAGTAACCCGTTAAAAGAGAAATTGATTATGCGTTCATTCATAGTATTTCTTTGTTTAGTCCCCACCCTCCTGTTTGCCCAACAAACTCAACTGGAGACACAGTTGAAAGAAGCCATCAAGGGAAAGAAGGCCGAAATAGGAATAGCCGTCATCATTGACGGGAAAGATACGGTAACTGTCAATAATGATATTCACTATCCACTGATGAGCGTATTCAAGTTTCATCAGGCATTAGCATTGGCAGATTATATGGGAAAGCAGAAGCAATCGCTGGAAACCCGGTTACCCATTAAAAATCGGATTTAAAGCCGGATACTTACAGTCCGCTACGGGATAAATATCCGCAGGGCGGAATTGAAATGAGTATTGCCGACCTGCTAAAATATACACTCCAACAGAGTGACAACAATGCCTGCGATATTCTTTTTGATTATCAAGGAGGTCCGGATGCCGTAAACAAGTATATCCATTCACTAGGAATCCGGGAATGCGCCATTGTCGGTACGGAAACTGCCATGCACGAAGACTTGAACCTATGTTATGAAAACTGGACTACTCCGTTAGCCGCAGCCGAATTAGTGGAAATATTCCGTAAGAAGCCATTGTTTCCCAACGTGTACAAAGACTTCATATTTCAAACAATGGTGGAATGTCAAACCGGACAAGACCGTCTGATTGCTCCATTGCTCGACAAAAAAGTAACCGTAGGCCATAAAACCGGAACGGGAGATCTTAATGCGAAAGGACAACAAATCGGTTGTAATGACATCGGTTTCGTTCTTTTGCCCGGTGGACGTACTTATAGTATAGCTGTCTTCGTGAAGGATTCTGAAGAAAATAATCAAGCGAACAGTAAAATTATCGCTGATATTTCCCGTATCGTTTACGAATATGTAATGCAGCATTAAGATGGAGACAAAGTACGTTCGGTACAAATGAAGATTGAAACAAAGTAATAGAAATTAGAAAATTCATTTATATGAAACTACATCATATCGCTATCTGGACTTTTCGTCTGGAAGAATTAAAAGAGTTCTATGTCCGCTTCTTCGGAGGAAAAAGCAACGAAAAATATATCAATCCCAAGAAAGGATTCGAGTCCTATTTTATCTCCTTTGGAGAGGGAACAGACTTGGAACTGATGAGTCGTACAGATGTACAGAACACTCCCATTGAAGAAAACAGGGTTGGACTGACACATTTCGCTTTCACCTTCCCCAGCCAGGAAGAAGTATTACGCTTCACCGAACAAATGCGTTCGGAAGGATATACCATCGCCGGCGAACCGCGTACTTCGGGAGACGGATACTTTGAAAGTGTAGTCCTCGATCCTGACGGAAACCGGATTGAGTGCGTATATCGGAAAACTGCAAACGAATCGAAAACAAAGCAAGACAGGAAACTGAAATAGAAAGTATTCCCCCGTGACGCTCCATACAGAACGTTTATTTTCCGCCCTTTCGAAGAAAGAGATGCAGAAACATTTTTCGCTTGTTGCCAGAACCCGAATCTGGGAAATAATGCCGGATGGCCGCCCCATCGTACATTGGATGAATCCCGCCGGATACTTCATTCCACATTTATCAACCAGGAGGGGATATGGGCAGTGATACTAAAAGATACGAAACAGCTAATCGGTTCCGTAGGAATTATCCCCGATCCTAAACGCGAAAATCCGCAAGTGAGAATGTTGGGTTACTGGCTCGACGAATCTTATTGGGGCAAAGGATACATGACCGAAGCAGTGCAGGGTGTCCTCAACTATGGCTTTGAAGAATTGCGGCTTAGCCTCATCACAGCTACCTGTTATCCGCACAATAAACGTTCGCAGAAAGTACTGAAAAAGAACGGTTTCATCTACGAAGGTACACTTCATCAGGCAGAACTGACTTACAACGGAAACATCTACGACCACCAGTGCTACTACCTGCCCGGCATCTCCCAACCTACTCCGGAAGACTATGATGAAATCCTCCATGTATGGGAAATGTCCGTTCGCCACACGCATGATTTCCTGACGGAAGAACATATCCAGTTCTATAAACCACTGGTGCGGAAGCATTATCTACCCGCTGTTGAACTTTTTGTTATCCGGAATGCCAACGGAAAGATTGCCGCCTTCATGGGATTGAGTGACGAACTGATCGAAATGTTATTCGTACACCCCGACGAACAGGGAAAAGGATATGGCAAACGATTAATGGAATATGCAAGAGACAAAAAACATATGGATAAGGTGGACGTAAACGAACAGAATGAAAAAGCACTCCAGTTCTATCTCCATTTGGGATTCCAAGTCATCGGCAGAGATGAAACGGACAGCATGGGTAAACCTTTCCCCATTCTCCATTTGCAACTGCCGGAAGCTGATTCCGCTAATAGAGATTAATTCCCCAAAACGAAAGCTACATGAACCTACGTGCAAGATTATCCGAACGAGTACACATTGAAGATATCAGAGAGGTACTCCACTTATACAGGATGATGAACGGCTTAGAGAAGAAATCTACCAATGATATTCGACGAAGACGCTATCGTCTCCTATCAGGCATTGTGGGTATGTACTCATTTCTCAAAGGCAGATGTAGAATGGTTGAGCCGGAAACAAGAAGATTTGATTGACGCTGCCATGACCTGCCCACACTCGGGAAAACGGAGAATGATCCTAAACCTGATATGCCAGCAACCTGCCTCCGATCCGCCACGAGTGGATTTCCTCGATTTCTGCATGGAACACATGATATCACGTGAAGAACCAGCCGGTGTGCAATCTCTCTGCATGAAACTGGCTTATCAACTGACGCGCTCCATCCCGGAACTGCAACAGGAACTACGCACAATACTGGAAATCATGGAGCCCGACTTACTGGTTCCCGCTATCCGTTCCGTACGAAAAAACACCCTGAAAGCTATGAAAGCAAAGAAAAATTGATTGTTTTTATCACTTTCATTTCAATAAGTACAAATACGTATTTAGCTGTCAAATAAGAATATACCTATCAATCAGAGTATATTCAGATGGAATATTTGGGATATACCCGTCACTGAAATCTGAATACCGATGCAGAAAGTGAAAAAAGCAACGAGCTTATTAATAATTTGATTTCCCACCGGTCCCAACCTCTGAATAAACCTCTGCCCTTGTGAAAGGAATACATAAAAGATGGCCGCCATACAAATAATAACAAGCGCAATGACTAAATAATTAATCCCAGTTTGCAACAATTTACCTTTAACACTGGCAGACGCCATCAAAGTAAAGATAACCGATATACTGCCCGGTCCGATACTGATAGGAAACGTGATGGGATAAAATATCTTCTGCTCGATGTTTTTCCATCTGAAACCGTCTACATTCTTGCTGGCTTCTTCTTTATCAGACGAACCCGAATCCCCCAACAGCTCCATTGCCGTCTTGCAAATCAGTATTCCACCTCCCAACTGAATAACAGGAATAGCCAGACCGAAAATCAACAGAAACAAATGCCCTATCACCAATGTCCCTACACCGATCATTATAAAATTGAGTGTCAGTTTCTGAATAGCTGCTTTCCGTTGTTGAGGATCGAGGTCTGTAAAGAATCCATTAACGACAAAACCATTTCCCAAAGGATTTATCACCGGAAACAGTGCCATAAACGATGACGAAAATATGATAAGAAGATTGCTTAATGACATAATACCTGTTTTTTGATACTTTATTAATATCTGATATGTATCTAAAACATAAATGGAACGTTATTGTTTTGAGAATATGCTTTTGCGAAAGGAATCCGCATCGGTTGAATTCCTCGTGAAAGCAGCTTATAATAAACCTTTAACTAGAAATTAAAATTATGTGTACAAGAGTCGTTTATTCGGGAAAAAATGGAATGGTGGCAACCGGCCGGTCTATGGATTGGAAAACAGAAATGCACAGTAATCTTTGGGTATTTCCCAAAGGTATGGAAAGAAATGGAGAAACGGGAGCCAACTCCCTGAAATGGACTTCCAAGTATGGCAGTGTGGTGACTTCGGCTTTCGAGATTGCTAGTACGGACGGAATGAATGAGAAAGGCTGGTTGCCAATCTGCTGTGGCTGCCCGAAACGGAGTATCCGGTCAGAGATCAAACTAAACCGGGACTTGCCATTACCGCATGGGTACAATATATGCTGGATAACTTCGCCAACGTAGAAGAGGCCGTCGCTTTCATCGATGAGAATACTTTCCAAGTGGTATCGGACATGATGCCGGATGGTTCCCGCCTGGCAACCTTGCATTTATCAATTTCCGATGCAACAAGTGATTGTGCGATATTTGAATATACGGGCGGAAAGCTGACTGTCTACCACAGCAAGGAGTACAAAGTGATGACCAACTCCCCTACCTACAACAAACAACTGGCACTAAACGAATACTGGAAATCAATAGGAGGATTGAGCTTCCTGCCCGGAACCAACCGACCGTCCGACCGTTTTGCAAGAGCCAGTTTTTATATCAATGCCCTGCCCCCAACAGATGATGTGAGGATAGCCGTGGCAAGTGTATTCAGCGTTATCCGTAATACTTCTGTTCCTTATGGCATATCCACTCCCGAATTTCCGGAATTTCCACCACACAATGGAGAACGGTATCGGATAGTAAGAATCTGCTCTACTTCTTCGAATCAAGTCTGACACCTAATACATTCTGGGTAAATCTGCGGGAAACAGACTTGTCGGAAGGAGCTCCGGTACTCAAATTGTCTATCGCCAACGGTGAAACTTATCATGGAAATGCAACGAAAGAGTTTCAACCGGCACAGCCGTTCAGATTTATGGGAGTAAAAGGATAAAATTATCCCCGGAAACGATCCGTCTGAAGCACACCCAAAAAGTTTTTGTATCTAACTCTTGAGACGTATTTCGATCATTTCCGGGGATAAAATCTGTTTCTTTAACAGCTTGCCATTAATTGAAATAATAAAGGAATACAGCAATTCCTTCCAGCGCCTTCTTCGGTTGGTCTTTTATTTCGATAGCAAACTTAATTTCTGCTTTTGCCACACCACGCAGATTGGTCAGTGAGTGCAAAGTAGTCACCAGACGCACGCTCTGTCCTGACAATACAGCCTGACCGAATTTCATCTTATCCATACCGTAGTTAATCATCATCTTCAGGTATTTACCTGTATAATCTGATTCCACAGATAAGGAAGCATAGACAATGTCAGGTAGCCATGAGCAATCGTGCTATGATAAGGGCTGTCTACTTTCGCACGTTCCGTATCTACATGAATCCATTGATGATCCAGCGTTGCATCAGCAAAAAGATTAATACGTTCCTGCGAGAGTTCCACATAATCGGAAACACCTATCTGTTGGCCTACTAGTTTTTCAAATTCTTCATACGATTGATAATTACTTTTTCCATAAGTCTTATCGTTTTTATGGGGGTTATTTACTATTAAATTGGGGACAAAAATAGGAAAAATAAACTGATATGCCACCAAATTTATAAATAAAAGCAAGGAATGAAGTATTTAGGTATGTTTTACAAACTGGAAGCCTGTTTCAGTGCTTCTGTCAGAATACTGTACCCCTTACCATTCAAATGTAAATCGTCGAGAGTCAACTCCGGATTCAGCCTGCCATCCTGCAATAAACGATTGAATACGTCCAGATAGACAATATCTGTTCCCTGCAATTTTTCGTGTATCTTCCGATTAAGTATCTGGATAAATTTATTCACAGCCGTACTGTAATCATCATAATCATTACGCGGAAAAATACAGAAAAGATATGTTTTCAGTGAAGGGACGGCAAGAACCGCTTTTACATAACGCTCTACATATTCATCTATATTTTCATCGTTCAACTGATAAATATCATTGGTTCCGAACTGAACGACGACCTGGCAATCGGAAGTGTCTACCGCAAAAGACTCCACATAGGCCAGCCCTTCACCGGGAGCACCATAGTTCAGACATTCCCATTGTGGGAAATAGATATCCAGTGCCCAAAAAGCCATGTGACTGTTGCCAAGAAAGGCAAATTTTTGTTTTTCTTCTATCCTATCCATACAATTTCATTCAAACGTCCACGTTATCTCACTCAAACTCTCAAACAAATATAGAATAAAATTCGCGGATTTACGTTACTTTTGCAAAGGTAATCACATTCATTCATATATATAAACCGATGATACATTTTTTCAAGAAACCCGTTTCTCACCTTGCGTTGCCGGAGAAATTCACTTATCCTTTCCATTATACACCCCATCCATTGTGTGTGTTGGCTGCGGAAGAAGTGAAAGCATATATCGCAAGCCGGAAAGAATGGCAAGAGGAGTTGGCTTCCGGAAAGATGTTTGGAGTGTTGATTGTGCAAACGGACAACGGAATAACAAACAACGAAGAAAATCAGATTGGTTATCTTGCAGCTTTCTCCGGCAATCTGGGCGGAAAGAATCTGCATCCTTATTTCGTTCCTCCTGTTTATGACCTATTACAACCGGAGGGATTCTTCAAAATCGAAGAAGAACAGATTTCTGCCATTAATATCCGTATTCGTGAATTGGAAAACAGTAGTTCTTATCTCGGTTCAAAAGAGAAATGGAAGATAGAAACGGAACAGGCTAAAGCTGTTTTGAATCAAGCAAAAGCGGAGCTTAAAATGGCAAAGGAGGCGAGAGAGATTCGCCGCCAGTCATCTCCCGAGCTTTCCGAAGAAGAACAAGCCTCCCTGATTCGGGAAAGCCAATACCAAAAAGCGGAATACAAACGACTGGAAAAGGAATGGAAGAAACGATTGGAAGAGCTCGAAACGGAAGTCAGGCACTTCGATATTGAAATAGAACGACTGAAAACCGAACGAAAAGAACGTTCGGCAGCTTTACAAAGAAAGTTATTCGAGCAGTTCCGGATGCTAAATGCCCATGGAGAGGTGAAAGACTTATATACTATTTTCGAGCAAACGGTTCAGAAAGTTCCTCCTGCCGGTGCGGGTGAATGTGCTTTGCCTAAGTTATTGCAATATGCGTATCTTCATCAATTAAAGCCATTGGCTATGGCTGAATTCTGGTGGGGCGACTCTCCTAAAAACGAAATCCGGCATCACGGATATTATTATCCTTCCTGCAAAGGAAAGTGCGAACCGATTCTGCAACACATGTTGCAAGGATTGGAGGTAGACGAAAATCCACTGCTGAATCTTGTTCATGAAGAGGAAGAACTGGAAATCGTGTTTGAGGATGAATGGTTACTGGTAGTCAATAAACCGGCAGGGATGTTGTCCGTTCCGGGAAAAGCGGAGGACAGAGATTCAGTCTATCATCGTTTGAAGAAAAAATATCCCGAAGCTACCGGTCCCATGATTGTACATCGGCTCGATATGGCTACTTCAGGATTATTGCTCGTTGCCAAAACAAAAGAGGTACATCAGGATTTACAGGCGCAATTTGCAAACAGAAGTATTAAGAAACGCTATGTGGCTGTGCTGGATGGGGCGATAATAAAAACAGAGAAAGAGACAAAGCCAATAGCAGAGAAAGCTATATTAATAGCAAAGGAAACTGTATTAACGAAAAAAACAGCAAAAGCAGAAAGAACAGGAAATACAGGAAGAATCGAACTCCCTCTTTGTCTGAATCCTCTCGACCGTCCTCGGCAAATGGTTAGTAGCGAACACGGGAAAAAAGCGATTACAGAATATCAGATCATCAGTGAGTCTGAAAGAATTACCAGTGAATCTGAAAACACTTTCAACGAATCAAACAGGATTGATGAATCAGAACGGAGTATCAATGAGTCAAGAAAATACACCCGGATTATCTTCTATCCATTGACCGGACGCACACATCAGTAAGAGTACACGCCGCCCATCCGGAAGGCTTGGGATGCCCCATACTTGGAGACGAACTCTACGGAAAGAAAGCAGACAGACTATACCTCCATGCCGAATATATAGAGTTCCGCCATCCCATATACGGAGACATTCTCTGCATACAGAAAGAGGCCGATTTCCATAAAAAAATATGATTAAGCCATGAACCAAATTCTTTTTGAAATGTATATAGGGGTAATTACTAATTTTCAAAAAGAACCTGACTATGGACATCAAATTCCGCATTACAAAGTATTTAGCCGTATCTGCTTTAGCAATGCTGCTACTGGGAGCCTGCTCCAAAAACAATATCTACATCAACTATCCTGACGAAGAAAACAACGGAGGCTCATCCGGCTCCGGCAATGATGACAACAACGGTAATCCGGCCAAAGAGAATGCGCTGATTACTTTCAGTGCTTCCGTAGAAGGACGAAACATCACACGAGCCATGTCCCCCATGGGAAAAGGACTTCAAAGCTGGTTGTGTGCCTATACAGCCAACACATCGAACAATATCACAGGCGCTCCCGTTGCTCAAGGCAACTATGTCACCTCCTCCCCCGGTGTACTGACAGGAAATCTAGGATATAAAATGTATTTGAGCAATGCTATCTATAGCTTTTATGCCGTATCATGCAATTCCACCAGCCCGGCGCCTACTTTCACCAACGGACTATCCGAACCTTTATCCAACGGAGTAGATTATCTTTGGTGGCACGCAGTTCATCAGGACATCGCCAGTTCACAGATAAATATCCCCATAACCTACCAACACGCAGCCACGCAAGTAGTTGTAGCGATCGCCGGAGGAGAAAATATCACTTTAAACAAGATACTTTCCGCTACCATCACCCCACCGAAACCGGGCGCAATCATGGATTTGTCAACAGGTATCATCACTTCGGAAGTCAGCTATGACAAAGCAGCCGATATGGGAATCAACGACTTCACCGTACAATATATCATGTTACCCGTAAAGAGCTCCTCTCCCATGACTTTGACACTGGAGCTGATGGTAAACGGAGAGAGCTTTTCACGTACCTACACCACTCCGCTCACTCCACCCAACAACCTCCTGTCAGCCGGAAATTCATACCTTTTCCGGGCAGTTATCAATGAAAACTCCATCTCATTCGCCAATGTCAGTGTGAAAGAATGGACAGAGGTAGACGAAAGCGGAAACCCGCTATACCCTGTACAAGATTAAAATATCCGAAATAAAATCAAAGCAAACCAGGTTACGCAAGCCACAAACCGGGTTATGCAAACTGCAAGTCGGGTTACGCAAGCCACAAACCGGGTTATGCAAACTGCAAGTCGGGTTACGCAAGCCACCAACCGGCAATCATGCCACCGTTTGCGTAACCTGACTATTCGTAAATACCTGCTTCTTCAACCTGCGATAAACATAGATAAAGGCCGGCACGAGGAATAAGTCTGCCGCTATCCAAGCCATCGGATCACCGTAACAGACAGCAATAAAACCGAATACCGGTACGGCATAGAGACTGACAAGAATACGAGCAATCATCTCCGCCACTCCGGAGAACATGGCAAGATTGGTATATCCTACTCCCTGAATGGTATAACGCAAGATGCACAACAAACCAAGCATCGGGAAGAACATACAGGAGACATGCAGGAACAACTCGGTATCCAACAGTATTTCCGTTTCCGACGGATCTACAAAGATCAATGCAAAATATTTGGCTCCCACCATCAGAAGAACGAATGTAAATGCCGCATAAACGATCATCATCAAAGCACTCGCCTTAATTCCCAACCAGACACGCTCCGGTTTTCCTGCCCCATAATTCTGTCCGCTATACGTAGCCATTGCAATTCCCAGACTCTCGAACGTGCAGATAAAGAACATCTTGATGCGCATAGCAGACGTAAAAGCTGCCACACACGCTGTTCCCAATGCATTATTCGCACTCTGAAGCATGATGCTGCCGATAGCCGTGATAGAAAACTGCAATCCCATAGGCACACCAATGTAAAGCAGTGTCTTAGCCAGTTTCGACTGGAACCGCGTTCTTTCGGAGTACCTTGCAATATTTCAAACTTCCGGTACATATAAATGTAGCAAAGAACAGCCGACAATCCTTGCGAAAAGACAGTAGCAATAGCAGCTCCCGCCACTCCCCAGCCAAGTACCAAAATACAGAACAAATCAAGAATGATATTCAGAACAGCCGCAAACAGCAGAAACCAAAAAGGCGTCTTACTGTCTCCCAACGCACGGATAATGCTCGAAAGAAGATTATAGAAGAAAGTACACGGCACACCAATAAACGTGACAAGCAGATAAGCATAAGCCCCTTCAAAATATTCTCCGGCGTACGCATGATCCGAAGAATATCCTCACATAAAATACAGGTGAGAAGAGCAATCACCACGGACATTCCCGCAGCCAGTTTCAGACTGACGGCCACATAACTGCGCATCGTACTGTAATCCCGCGCCCCAAACTTCTGCGCAACGGGTATTCCGAAACCTCCGCAACATCCATTGCAGAACCCGAGAATAAGAAACACCACCGATGTGCTGGCTCCAACAGAAGCTAACGCGTTAATTCCCAAAAACTTTCCTACAATTGCAGCATCAACAAGCGAATACGTTTGTTGCAACAGATTGCCGAGTAAAAGCGGCAGCGTAAACTTTAAAATGAGAGGTAATGCCGGCCCTGCCGTCATTTCTTTAGAAGTTGCCATACGTCTATGTTCTAAAATCGGATGCAAAGATACGGAAAATTCAATGAATTAGTTCTTGATTTGCGTTCCTCTTTTAGTTGACATAAATCAAAAAAATCAGTATGAGAGCATGAGTCTCCCGGTCTATCGTTTCACCAACCGTTTAGGTGAACCATGCCACGAGCATCCCAGGCAGAAGACTTCTGTCAAATCGAAGCCCTCCATCGAATCTTCCGGATATTTGGGAACAACTTCACCATCTTCGAGCACATAAACCAGCAGCCTGTCACCCTGTTCATTCTTCACATACATAGCTGCAATCTTGCATTGCGGACACAATAACTTTTTCATGCTGCAAAGATACAGATTGTTTCCGTCAACCACAAACCCTTCCAACGATGTTTCAGAAGCCCGTTCATGATTTACAGTTTATCTATCTTCCAGAATCCCGGATAAAACAACAGGAGTACACTAAACAATTCCAGACGTCCCACCAGCATCAGAAAAGAAAGTATCCACTTTGCCAGATCAGGTAAAGAATTCCACGAATATGCAGGCCCGCAAGTTCCCAATCCCGGACCGACATTGCCTATACTCGAAATAACCGTACTGACGGACTCGGAAAAGCCAACTCCCAAAAACAAAAGAGCCGTCCACCCAATCAGGATCAGAACCAGATAAAAAGCAAAGAAAATCAATACGGTAGTTACGATAGAAGAAGACACCGTCTGCTTATTGATACGTACGGGAAGCACGGCATTCGGGTGGAGCAGATGTTTGAACTCATTCCGGATGGCACGCGCCACAATCAGCAACCGCATATTCTTGATACCTCCACTGGTAGAACCCGTACACCCTCCCGAAAGCATCGCAATGAACAACAGTAACCACGTGAAAGGAGGCCACATATTATAATCATCCGTAGCAAAACCGCAGGAAGTATGCACCGTAGACACCTGGAACAATGCTTTCCGGAAAGCCAGTTCCCAGTCATAATGATTTTGAAAGACGAGCGCCAACGTGATAAGAAAAGTCAAGATACCCACTGACGCCAGAAACCAGTGTAACTCTTCATCTTTGAATAAACGACCGACTTTTCCTTTCAAACACATCAGAAACAAAGAGAAGTTGATACTGGAAACAATCATAAAGATAGCCACCACATATTCTATATACGGAGAATTCCAGTAAGATATACTGTTCTGCTTGGTAGAATATCCGCCCGTAGCAGTAGTGGCAAACGACTGGCAAATGGCATCAAACAAGCTCATGCCCCCAAACATCAATAAGACAGTTTCCGAAACTGTCAATACCAGATAAATTGTCCACAACCACTTGGCCATGACATTGATTTTCGGATGGGTACGGTCGTGCGTCACTCCCGTAGATTCAGCAGAGAAGAGTTGCACTCCTCCCGTGGTAAAGATAGGAAGAATGGCAATCGTGAAAAACACAATCCCCAAACCACCGATCCACTGCGTCAGCTTCGCCAGAAAGCATACCGTGGGAAGGAATTCAATATCATCGAGAATAGTAGCTCCTGTAGTGGTAAACCCGGACATGGTTTC
>ENA-OQDE01000608-OQDE01000608.1-human-gut-metagenome-genome-assembly--contig:-NODE-608-length-19779-cov-5.569051_pt1 | contig 19779 bp, 18 predicted proteins | sample MGYA00242768_ERZ504595 | MGnify/ENA primary metagenome ERZ504595 (study PRJEB26092, sample SAMD00036307) | human gut metagenome | host: Homo sapiens | study: EMG produced TPA metagenomics assembly of... | reverse complement strand
TTTCGCTCTCCTGCTGTTAATTCCAGCACTTTCTGATACTGCACTCCGGACGGAGCTCCAGACAAGACTTTTGCTTTTTTCTCTGCGGTTGATCCAGAGCTCTTTTGTATAGGTGCCGCTTCTGCCGTATTTCATATGGTAGGAATACGGCAGACCGGAATACGTATGGAACTCAAAATCCTGATACGCAGTAACACAGTCCCATAAGGCTTCTTCTGTCCGCTCCTTGCGGAGCCGCTGCAGGGCCTGTTCTCTTTTTCGCTGTAAGCTTTCCTGTGTTTCTTTCATTTCTTCCATCTTGTTTGTCTTCTCCATCCTGTTTTTAATCCACCAGAAATTTATCCAGCTCCGCCGTCACGACCGGATTACGTTTTACCTGCGGATGGTCGATTTTTCTTCCCTTCGCGACAACCATTTCGATCTGGCGCAGAGCACGGAGATCTTCGAGCGGATTCTTTGCGGTGACGATGAAGTCTGCACATTTTCCCGGCTCGATCGTTCCGGTTTCGGCTCCGATTCCTGCCATCTCGGCGGCGCGGGCGGTTACGGATGCTTATTTTTCGAGGATTTCCCGCATCTGCTGTATAATTTTTTTGATTTCATAAACCGATACGCTGTTTACGACTTCAAATTGATCTGCTTTTCTTTTCCACTGTATTTCGCTTCATACTCTCTGGCTCTTTCTTCGTCATGGTCTTTGTACCGTGCTTTGCCGATCAGATAGGCATCTGAATTGGCCGTATCGGGGTAGCCTGGGCCTTTTTCCAGTTCAAACAGCTCTTTCTCTTCTTTCAGATCATTTTCCAGTCTGCTTAAGTCTTCCAGAAATGCGGCGCAGACCTTCGGATAATGTTCTCTGATGTATACCAGATTTTTGTGCAGACATGTCGCACTTTTTTCCATCAGATGACGCTCTGTTTCTTTTGTCAGATAGTCAAATTCCCCCCGCTGCACTTCATCCCCCTGAATGGACCGCGCAAGCTGTTCGAACCAGTACATCTGCCGCGGCATGCTGTCTGGGAACATGAAATACGTAGAAAACTCGTGATCGATCATCGGCGCCAGACGCAGAATCTTGTCATCCTCATCGCAGACAAACGCAATATTTTCATAGTGATAATTTTGATCCCCTTTCAAAATCGAAACCAGAATCTGCATTACCAACTCCTCCGCCATCGCCGTGTTGTTCTGGAAGTAGTCCGATTCGAGGATTTCGGTATAATCGTAGAACATCTGGCAGTAATTGACGTAATCATCGATGTGAACTTTGGGATCTGGATATTTTCGAAAAAATTCCAACAGATTCAGCAGATGCTCTCCCTTGTTATAAATCATCGGCGAAACGGTTCCATAGTCATAATACTTTTCCACCTCCGCCTCATACCCTTCACAAAACGCAAGCCGATACTGCGGTGCCGGCATAAAATACGCCCCAATCACCCACGACCAGAAAACTTCCGCATAAGCAAAAAGCGGCGTAGACAGCGGTTTCGATTTTGTGAGCGGTTTGAAAACAACAGCCCCCTCGAAAACCGGAAAATGCTTCTCCCCTTTCACAACTCCAACCGCCTCTGCCTTCAGATTTCCGGTGCGGGCGACGTAGATATATTTCTTCGGTATATACGATGGTTTCTGCATCGTGTTTCGCCCCCTTAATTTTTTGCTGAAAACATTACGTCATTTTTTGAAAGAAGATACACGCAATACTGATTCATACTGATGCCTTCCCGTTTCGAATGTTCTGCCAGTGCTCTGTGCAGACTTCGCGGCACTCTCAGCTTAAATTGGCCGGAATACGCTTCCAGACATCCGGCTCGGAGATTTCGATTCCTTCCTCCAAAGCTGCCTCCAGCCATGCCTTTTTTGCATCCACCGCATTTGCCACTGCACTTTCTATGGTCTCCCCGCAGGTAATACAGCCTGGCAAATCCGGATAAGACACTACAAATCCGCCTTCATCCTGATCTTCTACAATCTCCATACGATAGGACATTTTCATATAATCATTCAACGTTTTCATGTTTCTTTTCCTCACGTTCTATCACCTGTCTTACCATTTCCACATACACTTTTCGCAGTTCATCAAATCGTAGATCCTTTGATAATCCACAGATACGTGCAATCATTTTATCCCATTCTGACATACGATTTCTACCTGCTTTATTTTTCTTCCTGCAACGCCGCCAGATACCCCAGAACTCTCTCTTTCTGTCTGCCCGGCAGATTGCGGAAGCCTTCCAGAATTACTTTTTCCTCGGAATTTACTGCGCGCAGTTCCAGATCTACCGCGTTTTGTTCTGTTTCGCTCTCTCCCAGAAGTTCATACGGCGTAACCTTCAGCACTTCGCAGATTTTTAATATTTTATCCGCCGACGGATTCGTGCCCTTTCTTTTCCAGTCGCTGATGGTGCTCTGGGAGATTCCGGTTTCTTCAGAGAATTCCTTCTGCGACATGCCGTTTTTGAGAATTAATTCAAAAATTTTTTCACTAATCATTTTTCATTCCTCTTTATTTTTTCATATATTTAGAAAATATCCTCTTCTTCTAGCTCCATATCTGATTCTTCCCATGGCGTACCATATGGAAATCCTCCTGCCGTATATCCTGCAATGAAACTGAAATTTTCATCCTGGCATCCCTGTCCCTTTTCAAGTCCTTCTTTTGCCAGCTTCAGCGCCTGCTTCTCATTTTTTGCAATATTCAAGAAATGCCTTCTGTGCCATTATATTTTTTCAACCAACAGACAGATCAATTCTCTTAATTGCTTATCTTGATATTTTGAAATTAACTTTCTAATTTCTGCTTTATTCATATCTTCTCCTGCTTTCTCATGTAGCTCACGACTTTATTATAACGGTTCTTTCTTCTAACCACAAATGTTTTCTGAATCCCGTAAAATTTCATCACTTCCTCCAATGCTGAAAAAACGCCTCTTCCTGCCCGGTGCGGATGCCGTATTTTCTTCTTGCAATGTAGAATTTTGATTTCCAGCTTGAGGTCTGCACCGGGATTGCAGTGATGTGATGGAGGCGGACGATGTCCATGTAGGGGAGGATGGAAATGCCGAAGCCGTTTTCCACGATGCCGATTGTCCCGACCGATATTTTTCCGCGCGATCTGTCTGAACTGCTACACAAAAAGTACCACCGGATCAAGACAACGTTCGACCTCACCTGTCTGACAACGACCGTACTTCTTTCCCTTTTGATCCTTCATCATCTTTATGGAATCGGCATCGGTACTTTCTCCTGTGCCTTTATAACAGGACGAACCGTTGCTCTGGTTCAGAAATTTATTGGAAATCATGTGGAATTTTACCGTCTGACCCCCAAAATATGGTAACGTCTGGAAAAATGCGCCATGCATAATCTGCTAAACTGTTTCTTTCCTCTGGACCAATTATTGATATGCTTGGCAACGCAGAAACTGCCCGAATTCCAGTTTTTGTACTGAAACTCGGGCAGTTTTCCTGCCAACATTGATGCAATGGTTCCATGTTGATTTCCGCGCACTGAACCGCCCTTCTCTTTTTTATGCGTTCTGTTCCGCTTCCACTTCCCGGTTGATCTCATCCTCGCTGTCGGCCATTGCCTGCAGGGTCATAGTCAGTAATTTTTCCGGCGGCCAGCCAAGCTGATCGGCGCCCCTCTCAATGACCTCTCTCGAACATCCTGCTGCAAAGCCTTTGCTCTTATATTTCTTCTTTAAGGATTTCAGTTCCATGTCTTTTGTGCTCTTCGAAGGCCGCATCAGCGCAGCTGCCCAGATCAGTCCCGTCAGCTCATCTGCTGCAAACAGAACTTTTTCCATCTCATGCACCGGCTCCACATCCAGTGTGACGCCGCACTCAATGGTAATGCCGCAGCCATGGGAAACGACACCATGAATGATATCTTCCGACACGCCGCCTTCCCGCAGAAGCTCCGGTGCTTTCAGGCAGTGCTCTGCCGGATACAGCTCAAAATCAATGTCATGCAGCAGTCCGACAATACCCCAGTGCTCCTCTTCTGCCCCATAGCCAAGCTCTCTTGCATACCATTTCATCACGGCCTCTACGGTAAGCGCATGCTGAATATGGAAGGGATCTTTGTTGTATTTTTTTAATAAAGTAAATGCCTCATCTCTTGTAATTTCACTCATGCTTAATTTTCTCCTTCCCTTTTCTCTTTCCAGAATCACCTGGATTGGATTTGAATTATAATTTCGTCCATTATAATCCTATATTCATAGCAATTCAATAGGTTTATCAAGACTTTTTTGTGCATCATATAAAAAGGCGCCGTTCCCTCACCTTTCAGAGAGAGGGCACAGCGCTTTTCTTATTTTTCAAATTCTACACTTTACAGAAGTTTCGGTTTCAGCCGCACATCGAAGCTGATTTCGGTTTCTTTCAGCTGATATTTTTCCAGCAGCATCGGTCCGCAGCTTGCCGATCCGATCCCAGCCTGGCGGTAGTCGATGCAGAAACAGTGCTTCCGCACGGCCGAAGCTCATAGTTGTGGGCTTTCGCGGTCAGCTCCTCCTGCGTGTAAATAGATGCCTGGAATGAGAAGGTTTTCTCGCCCACTGCCGTCAATACCGCACGATCACTGGCAAGACTTGCATAATCGCAGTCGTAGTGGCTGCCGTTCTCCTGCGGGCGGATATAGTCCTCCTGCTGTTCTGCCGGTGTGCTGTGGAAAACGCCGTGATAGCTTGCCTGGTGCTTATCCACGTAGCTCTCCACCGGACCGAGACCGCAGTAGGTCAGTTTTGCAAACGATTTCGGCAGGAACAGGCGCAGGCCAAAACGCGGCAGAACCGGGAATACCGGGTCTTTCTTTGCTTCTACATGGACATCGGTCGTTCCGTCGCTGTAAATTGTCCATTTGATCACACCTGCAAGGATCCGCTGCAGAGCCGGAGACGAAATCGAATAGCTTGTCTCGATCTCCACGCAGCCGTTTTCTTCTTTTGCCGTTGTCTCATACGCCCGCGTCACGGTGCGGTCATACTGAGCACGCATCCAGGTATTCTTGATATTGCGGTCATTGTCTGTCGGCGCACGCCAGATGTTCAGCTCCATCGGGCGGTCGAGCAGATTCTGGTTGGCATAGCACATTTCCTCGAACAGGCCGGTGAATTTATTATAGGTATAGCTGAACTGTTCCGTCGATACCGTCAGATAATGATCGTCCTCTTTCCATCCAAACGAAGCCGTTCCCTCCGGGCGCTTCATCATCTCTTTTGCCTTCTGGTTCTGATTGTCTTTCGTTTTCACCGGAACTTCTTCAAATCCCAGTTCGAACTGCTCCGGCAGCACCTCAGTGGCCTGTTTCTGATACCAGGTAACCTTCAGCGCACATTTTCCCTGCTCCGGCACGGAAATGGCAAGCGGAATCGTCTTCTCACAGCCTGCCGCAAGCTCCAGCAGTGCTTCATCTGTAATCTTGCCGCTCTCCGTCACTTCGCCGTCCACAAGCACCTCATAGCCGAGCACAGCGTAATCTTTCAGATTCACAAAATTCATATAGTTTTTGATGGTCAGTGTACCCTTTTCGGCATCATATCCCGTCACGCGCACCGGACGATACACGTTTTTAAATTCCATCAGTCCCGTATGCGGTGTGCGGTCCGGATAAACAAGTCCGTCCATGCAGAAGTTGCCGTCGTGCGGATACTCGTTGTGGTCGCCGCCGTACGCGTACATCTTCTTTCCCTCGATCGTTTTTCCCATATCAATCGCGTGGTCGCACCACTCCCAGATAAAGCCGCCGCACATCTTCTCCTCGCTGTGGATCAGTTCAAAGTAGTCTTCAAGATCTCCCGGGCCGTTGCCCATCGCATGGCAGTATTCGCACATGATATACGGCTTATCCCCGTACTCCACCAGCTCTTTTTTGATCTCCTCGAGTGATGGATACATGCGGCTGTAGAGGTCGAGGTTGCTGTAATCGTATTTCTTCGGATCATCCACATACCGTGCCGACTCATAGTGCGTCAGACGCGTCGGATCAAATTCCTTCGTCCACTTTAAGGCCGCCTCGAAGGTACAGCCGTATGCGCACTCATTTCCCATCGACCAGATGACAACGCTCGGGCGGTTTTTATCGCGCTCCACGCAACGCTGTGTGCGGTCTACGGTTGCCTCGGTAAATACCGGATTGTTCGCAATTAGTTTATTCCAGTTCTTCGCATACTCTTCCCAGCTCGTGTAATCCGCATAAATTGCCTCTGTGCCGTGGCTCTCATTGTCCGCCTCATCGATGACATAAAAACCGAGACGGTCATAAAGCTGATAACAGTACGGCGCATTCGGGTAATGGCTGGTCCGGATCGCATTGATGTTGTGCTCTTTCATTACCTTCAGATCTTTTTTGATCTGTGCAAGGCTGATTGCAAATCCCGTCACCGGATCGCTGTCGTGGCGGTTTGTTCCGTGGAATTTGATCTTCACGCCGTTCAGGTACAGCACACCGTCCTTCGCGTGGATCTCACGGATGCCGACATGATCAGTGATCACCTCACCCGCCGTCTCCAGCACCAGCGTATACAGATACGGCTCCTCGGCATTCCACAGATGTGCATCTTTTACATGCATCTGAACCGTATCGCCGCCAAACGCTGCCTCTGCCACAAGATGATTTTCTGCATCAAACAGCTTTGCCGTTCCTTCCTGCGGTTCCCCGTCATTCCAGGTAATCGCAATCGAAACTTCTCCATTCTGGTACGATGCGTCCGGCGCTGCCTTTACAAAGTAATCGCGGATGCCTTTTTCTGGTCTTGCAAGCAGATAAACATCGCGGAAAATGCCGCTCATGCGGAATTTGTCCTGATCCTCGAGATAGCTTCCATCGCACCATTTCAGCACCAGTACGGCGATGATGTTGGTGCCATCTTTTAAGAAGTCTGTTACATCAAATTCACTCGTAGAATGAGACACCTGGCTGTAGCCGACGAAGCTGCCGTTCATCCACACGTAGAAACAGGAATCCACGCCCTCAAAATTCAGGAATTCCCTCGGTGCTTCCTCCTGTTTTTTCCACTCGAACGTTCTCACGTACGCACCGCACGGGTTCTCATACGGCACATACGGCGGATCCACCGGGAACGGGTAGCGGACATTCGTATACTGATGGTGGTCATGGCCATAATTCTGCCAGACGGACGGCACCGGAATCGTCTCGAATGCAGAAGTGTCGTATCCTTCTGCGAAAAACTCCTCTTTTACATCGTAAACACTGGTAAAATAGCGGAATTTCCAGTCGCCGGAAAGCAGGAAAAAGCGGTCCGACGCCTCCCGGTTCTCCACCAGATCCTCCATGCGGCGGGATGCCGGAATGTAGTAGGCACGGTTCGGCATGGTATTCACATGCAGGTGATCGAAATCTTCGAAATATTTTGGAACAATCATCTCTTTTTAAGTCCTCCTTATTCTGTCTTTTGTTTCCAATATCGGCACCGAAACACACGCGGTCCCGGTGCCGATCAGGTTTTCTGTTATTCTTTTACTTTTTCCATGCAGGAAGAACGCCTTCGTAATTCATGCCATAACCGTAGTCATAGTTATGTCCTTCGCTGTCAATATAGGTTTCCATATCCAACGCACGGTCCTCACTCTGCTCCTCAACCGCATCCATATCCTTCGGCATCTGGATCGGCAGACGGCCGGTCGGGTTGTAACCGCCGAAGACAACGTCGAGCACAGCGGCTCTCGAAACACCGAACTCTGCGACGATCGCATCGGCTTCGGCTTCAAATTCATGCATCACCATCGGGTTGTTGACGGTTGCGCAGACGATCACCGGCTTGTCACCCATCGCGCGGCGGCATTCGAGAATATTGTCGAGATCAGCCTCGTTGTAGGCAGTGTTTGTCTTTCCAAGATAGCTGCGGTTCGTGAAATTCTCGCGGAAATCACCGCCGGCAATGCTCACCTCACGCGCTTTTTTCGCCGTATACGGGCGGTACTGCAGTGTAATCGGCAGATATCCGTTGCCGCCGTTCGCAAGATCTTCGGTGGAATACGGGTTGCATGCCGGGCTTTCGATAAATACCAGCGCCACATCGGCCTCCTCCGGTGATGCCACGCGTGTACCGTACTTGGACGGCAGTCCATCCGGCAGCGGATCTTCGGTTTTTGCCGGCAGATCGATGCGGAAGAACGCTTTGGACGGTCCGATCTTTCTCTCCGGAATATAAACCTTCAAACCTTTCTTCAGCGGCAGCACACCCTTCTGTCCTTCCGGTGCACGTTTCGCACTGTTTTTCAGCAGGACGATGGATTTCTGCTGTGCCTCATAGCCATGGCGGCAGAACTCTTCGCATCCTACAATCTTTGCGGATTCTTCCGGATCAAGATACGGGTCCTCAAACAAGCCGCAGTGGAAAATGTTGATCAGAAGACGTTTGGCGGACAGCTCCATGCGCTCACGCATCGCTTTCTCGCCGTATTTCTCACAGCCGATCTTATATGCCTCGACAATCGGACCGGACTCGCTGTTTCCGCCGAACTGGTCAACGCCGTTTGTGATCGCCAGCAGACACCGTTCTGCCTCGGTCATATCCTGCACGCCGTAGCAGCGGCTTCCAAATCCCTCAATCGTCTTCTCCGGATCCTGGGTGATGCCCCAGTCGGTGCAGACAATGCCTTTAAATTCATATTTTCCGCGCAGCAGATCCTTGATCAGGTACTCGCTGTAGGAGTTTCCGACGTTCTTGCCGTTTTTCTTGTCCACGCCGTAGGATACGGTGTAGTACGGCATAACCGCGGATGCGCAGTCGGTCGGTCCGTCCAGGTGGAAGGCTGCCTCGGTAAACGGTTTTAAATGCTCCTCAAAATTTCCGGTCGGATAAACGGCAAACTGTCCGAATGCATAGTGTGCATCGCGTCCGGCCTCTCCGGTGCCGCCGCCCGGCCAGTGTTTGACCATCGTGTTGACGCTGTCTTTTCCCCAGCCGTCTGCTTCCCCTTCCGTTGTCTGCATACCGTCACAGTACGCTTTGGTAAGCTTTTTGGACATCTCCACTTCTTCGCCTAACGTATCGACAAAGCGCATCCATCTCGGCTCGGTGCAGAGGTCGATCTGCGGTCCGAGTGCCGTTGTGATGCCGAGTGCCCGGTATTCACGGGAGGCATCCTTTGCAAACTGTCCGGCTACTTCCGGATCGAAGCAGGCTGCAAAACCAACGCCCTCCGGCCATTTGCTGATCTCGCTTCCGCCGCTCTTGAACTCCGCGCCGGAATCCTTTGCTCCGTTCCGCGGATCGGAGGAGAGGTTGACCGGAATACCGTACGGCAGTGTTTCCGCTCTTTTCTGCAGCTCATTGCTCCACTTTGCGGAGATTTCCGGGCTTTCTACATTCGTCAGCAGAATATGACGGATGTGTTCGTCCTCCAGAAATTCCTTCTGCTGGTCAGAATGGCATACGGCTCTTTGCCGGATTCGAGATACGTTTTTCCGTCAAACGTTCCCTGGAATGGTCCGCCCGGCATCGGCGGTACCGCCTGGTGCGGCGAGTACAGCATAAGGCCTGCAATCTCTTCAATCGAAAGACGACCCGCAAGGTCTGCCGCTCTCTCCTCATCGGAAAGACGCCAGTCTCGTACGGCAGCAGTTCGCCGGTTTTTGCAAGATCTTTAAAGTAATATCCATCTTTTTCCAATACCTTAACTCCGGACTCCTCTGCCCAGGCAATCGTTTTTCCGTCTGCCTGTGTGATGCGGTGGATTCCGTTTTTCGTTGTTTTCTCCATAAGTTTTCTCCTTTTTCCTGCTGCATTTATTTCAGTGTAAATACCGCACTGTTTTCCGTCGTGCTGCTGTCACCGACAAATACGGTAAACGTTCCAGGCTCGCTTCCAAAAGTTCCGTCGAGACGGTAGTAGCGCAGATCTTCTTCGGTAATATAGAAGGTCACTTCCTGCTCTTTGCCCGGAGCAAGCTCTACTCTTCGGAAGCCTTTCAGCTCTCGCACCGGACGAACCACATCGGAATAATCATCACGGATGTACAGCTGTACAACATCACAGCCAGCCGTATCACCTGTATTTTTCACGGTCACATGCGCTGCAATTCTGCCGTTTTTATCCATCTCGTTCTGATCCAGTGTTACCGCGGAAATATCAAACGTGGTATAGGAAAGTCCGTAACCAAACGGATACAGCGGTGCGTTCGGAATATCGAGATATTTGGAGCGGAACCGCTCTTTCATGCCCGGCAGATTCGGTCTTCCGGTGGAATACTCGTTGTAGCTGACCGGTGCCTGGCCCACGCAGTACGGGAAGCTCATCGGCAGATGGCCGGACGGATTTTTCTTTCCGGTCAGAACATCCACAACAGCGCTTCCGCCCTCGTTCCGGGAACATACCTCGAGAATGGCTTTTGCTTTAACGCTAATTTCCCGCAGATCCAGCGGGCGGCCGTTGAACAGAACGACAACCACATTCGGGTTGACGGCCAGCACTTTGTGGAACAGCTCCATCTGGATCTCTGGCACATCGATCATGGCACGGCTGGTCGCCTCGCCGCTCTGCAGATAATGCTCACCCATCGGCATTACCACGAGATCGGCCTCTTTTGCTGCCTGTAGTGCGCTCTGCTCCATGGCAGCAAGCTCTTCCTCACTGTATTTTTTCGGTGTCGTCTCGGTAAATCCGATCAGCTCCACATCGTTTCCGATAACCGGGCATCCTTCCGCATACGTGGTGCGTGATGCGTCGAAGACTTTCTCGGCTGCTTCCTGAATCGTCACGCAGTCCTTGCTGTCGCCGGTGAAGGACCAGCTGCTCTTGATTTCATGATTGTTGGTATACGGGCCGACAAATGCAATCTTTTTCGAAGTGTCGAGCGGCAGTACGCCGTCGTTTTTCAGCAGGACGAAGGATTCCTCCGCTGCTTTTTTCGCCAGTGCACGGTGCTCCGGGCAGAGGTTGTATGCTTTCTCTTTCTCGGCATCCGCATCTTTATATGGATTTTCAAACAGTCCCAGTTTGTTTTTCAGCTCCAGAATCCGCAGGCAGCACTCGTCAATCAGATGCTCGTCCACTTCACCTTCTTCTACGAGACGGCAGAGGTTTGCGGCGTAAACGGATGTCATCATATCAATATCCACGCCTGCCTCCAGCGCTTTTTTCGCTGCATCGGCGGCATCTTTCGAGCTTCTGTGGGCAACGGTTTCCAGAATGGCTGCAAAGTCAGAAATCAGCACGCCGTCAAATCCCATCTCGCCGCGCAGGATATCGCGCATCAGCCATTTGTTGGTGCTCGCCGGAACGCCGTTGATCGTGTTGAATGATGTCATCACCATCGCTGCGCCCGCATCAATGCCTGCTTTGTATGCCGGAAGATAGAATTCACGGAAGGTATGCTCTGAGAGCTCTACGGTGTTGTAATCTCTTCCTGCGACTGCTCCGCCGTAGCCTGCAAAGTGTTTGATGCAGGAGGCAACTTTTCCCGGTGTTTTTAAATCATCGCCCTGGAAGCCTTTTACGATCGCCTCGGAAAAGCGGCTGTTCAGGTACGGATCTTCGCCTGTGGATTCCACAACGCGGCCCCATCTCGCATCGCGCACAAGGTCAACCATCGGAGAAAAGGTAACGTGAAGTCCGGCCGCGGATGCTTCTTTTGCGGCTGCAGACGCGCACTCGCCGGAGAGCTCCGGATCAAAAGTGGCTCCCTGCGCCAGCGGCGCCGGGAAAATGGTCTTCATGCCGTGAATGACATCCATCATGAACAGCATCGGGATGTGATGCGGCTGTTTTGCCATGTAGTCATCCTGCAGTTTTTTCATCGTATCGGCACCGGCTGCACCGAGAATGGAACCGGCCATCTCCAGGTCCTCTTTTCCGATTCCCATGTCATTTGCCGGGCCGGTCAGGACGCTGTTTTCATCCCCGAGGTAAAATGCTCCGCTTAACTGAAGCATCTGATCTACTTTCTCTTTCAGCGACATATCCGCCAGCAGCTTTTCCAAATCTGTCTGTTTCATTGAAAAACCTCCCTGTTGTTATTTTCAGAATTTTCCTGTTTCTTATATCATTTGTTTCTATTTTACGGCATAACTCTGCATAAAACAATCACTTTTTTTGACCTTTTCCTCAACGATTTTAACAAAAAAAGCGGGTTCCGCCGTTTTTTGATTTTCGGCAGAACTCGCTCCCTTTTTTATAATTTAATTCCTTTTAATGCCGCGGCAAACGCATTGTTCACCGGCTCTTCTGCCTCTTTTTTCTGTTTCTTCATATAAGCTGCCACATCGCGCTTCGTCACGCCGCCGCCCTCTTTTTTGCGGCGCTCTTGGAATTTTGTCATGCGCTCTTTGTGGCCGCAGGCGCAGACAACGTCGCATCCTCGCCCTTTCCGATCATCTCCATGCGCTTATGGCAGACCGGGCATCTCGCATTCGTCGTGCGGGAAACCGTCTCGCGGTAGCCGCACTCTCTGTCCTGGCAGACGAGCAGTTTTGCGTTCTTTCCATTCACCGCAAGCAGCCGTTTTCCGCAGTTCGGGCACTTCTTGTTCGTCAGGTTGTCGTGGCGGAACGTTCCCTCTTCCGTCTTGATCTCATCGATCAGTTCCACCGTGTAGCTGCGGATCTCCTTCATAAACACATCGCGCCGCTTCTTTCCCTTTGCAATGTCGTTTAACTGCATCTCCCAGCTTGCCGTCAGCTCCGGCTTTTTCAAATCCGCCGGAACCAGCTTCAGAAGCTGGCGTGCTTTCGAGGTCAGATAGATCTCATTGCCTTTTTTCTCCATCAGAAAGCTGCGGAACAGCTTCTCGATGATATCCGCACGGGTCGCAACCGTTCCAAGGCCGCCCGCCTCACCGATCGTTTTTACCAGGCTGCTGTCGCGGTTTTCCATGTAGCGGACCGGATTTTCCATCGCGGAGAGCAGCGTGCCTTCCGTGAAGCGTGCCGGAGGTTTTGTCTTTCCTTCGCGGAGACTAATCTTCGGCTGCCCGATCTTCATGCCTGCCTCCAGAAGCGGCAGATTCTGCTCCCGCACCTCTTCTTTCGCCTCATCCTCTTCGTCGTACCGGTTATCCTCGTACGCCTCCTGCCAGCCTTTCTCGACCATGCGCTTTCCGCGCGCAGTAAAGCATTCCTTTTCGATGGAAGCCTGGATCACCGTCTCTTCATATACACACGGCGGCAGCAGTACCGCAAGAAAACGGCGCACAACAAGATCATAAATGCGGCGCTCCTCGTTCGAGAGTGCGGATAACTGCACGTACTGCTCTGTCGGGATAATGGCATGGTGATCGGAAACCTTCGCATCATTGACAAAGGAGAGCTTTCCGTTCAGCGGACTGCGCTTCGCCTGCTGGGCCAGTGCTTTGTACGGGCCGATGCTGACCGCATCCAGCCGCTCTTTTAACGTCGGCACAATATCTTTCGTCAGATACCGTGAATCTGTCCGCGGATACGTAAGGACTTTATGGGTCTCATAGAGGCTCTGCATCAGATTCAGCGTCTGTTTTGCCGAATAGCCGAACCGTGCGCTCGCATCGCGCTGCAGCTCCGTCAGATCGTAGAGCAATGGCGCTTCTTTCTGCTTTTTCTTCTTTTCTACGTTCTGTAAGACAAGCGGATACCGTTTTGCCTTCTCTGCGATCTGCTTTGCCTTTTCCGGATCGGAGATTCTTGTGCCGCCCGATTTTTCATCTTTCCAGGTGTAGACCACACCGCCCGCCGCGGCCGTCACCGTGTAATACGGTTTCGGGACAAATTCACGGATTTCCTGCTCGCGCTGTGCGATCATGCAAGTGTCGGCGTCTGCACACGGCCGCAGGAAAGCTGTGCATTGTATTTACAGGTCAGCGCCCGCGTCGCATTGATGCCGACGAGCCAGTCCGCCTCGGCACGGGAAACGGCAGCGCGGTAGAGATTGTCGTACTCTTTCGCATCCTTCAGATTGGCAAAACCCTCACGGATCGCCCTGTCCGTCACAGAGGAAATCCAGAGACGCTTACACGGCTTCTGGTTATGTGCTTTGTCGAGAATCCACCGCGCCACCAGCTCACCCTCGCGTCCGGCATCGGTTGCAATGACAATCTCATTCACGTCCTTCCGCGCAAGCTGTGTCGTCACTGCATGGTACTGTTTTCCCGTCTGCGGAATGACCTTGATCTGCAGTTTTTCCGGCATCATCGGCAGAACTGCCATATTCCATTCCTTATACTTTTTGTCATAGTCTTCCGGATCTTTTAACGTCACCAGATGGCCGAGCGCCCAGGTAACGATATACTTGTTTCCCTCCAGCGCTCCGTTTTCTTTTTTGCTGCACCCCAGTACGCGCGCAATGTCGCGTGCCACGGATGGTTTTTCTGCAATTACCAGAGTTTTCATAAAATGTCTGCTCCTTTTATAGCTCTTTATACTGTTTTACAATTTCCTCCCGGTCTTTTCCGAGAATGAAGTAATAATCAATCTGTCCGTCCCCTGCGGTGTGAAGATACGTTCCAAACGTCCGTACATTGCACAGCAGTGCCGTCCGGGACGCGGCGGCCGCAATGCCGTAGCCGCGGTTCGAAACAAACAGCGGCATCCGCGCCTGCTTTCCGCCAAAAGAGACGTAGCGCGCCTTCGCGGTCAGATCCAGCCACTCGGTCGAAAGAATGCCTTTTGCTTTCAGCTTTTCGGAACCGCTCCAGTCGAAGAACGTCCATGTCATGCCGCCGTCGATCATGCGCGGCTCGTCACGCTTCTCGGAAAGGATTGGTTTGTTGTCCGGCGTCAGGAACTGCACCGCGCCGTCCTTTTTTTCTACCATGACGCGCAGCTTTTCCGTCTCGACCAGAACCGCCGTCTTCGATTCTTTCGCACTCCACGGAAACGCGGTGTCTGCCTTCGGCTTCCAGTACGTGTCCTGCACTTTTGCGGTCACACCTTTTACGAAACTGATGCGGATCACCTCCGGCGTGATCGGGGTGATACGTAAAATGCCGTACATGCTGGCAATCTCAACCGCCGATTTTCCTTTCTTCGCCCATTTCACCGCACACTTGATCTTCGAATGGCCCTTGATGCGCAGCAGCTCGTTTTCCGGGATTGCACCGAAAGCGTAAAGTGAGGTATTCAGGCGCTCCGTCTTCTCGGCTTCTCCTGGTACCATACCTGCTCCGCCCGGTCTTTTTGCACTCTGCACTCCGGCCATGCCCGTTCCATATTGCATTCCTGCACTCCGTCTGCTTCCCGGCGCTTTGCCGCCTGCCTTTCCATGATAAGCCGCACCAGCAAAAATAGATGACACCCCTTCCGGTGCACGCTGCTGCATTGTCTTTGCGGCAATTTCTTCTCCCGTTTCTGCCGCAGCCCTCCGCGTTGCCGTACTGCCTTTTGCCATCACCGCTGTTCCGGTCGTGCTTGTATTTCCAAGCGCCATTCCCGGCCTCTGCTCCGGCTTGATCACAATCCGTTTCGGTCCATGGCTGTTCCGCTCGTCCATCTCCTGAATGCCGATCGCGCGGTTCTCCTCACGCGCCTTCTTCTGCGTCAGCGAAACCTTCTCATACTCTTTCGCCTTCGTCAGCGTCTCCATGGCAAATTCCTGATTGTGACGGCCCTTCGGCGCTTCTTTGGCAAGGATTCCCGTCAGTTCTCCTGTATACAGCACCGCCAGCTCATGCAGTGCCCGCGTCGCCGCCACGTAAAGCAGCTTCACCTGCCCGTCATTTTCAGGATATTTTTCTTCCGTCGGATCAAGAAGCAGCACCGCATCGAACTCAAGACCTTTCGTATATGCCACCGGGAGCACCATCACGCCCTCGCCGAACTCTGCCGTCTCGAGATCCTCCTCCACAACCGGCACGTATTGTTTCAGCTTCCGCGCCGTATCCGCCGCTTCTGCCTCATCCCGGCATACAACGGCAATCGTCTCATATCCCTGCGCCTGCCATGTCTTGATTGTCTGAACACCCGCGGCGAGCAGCGCCGCTTCATCGTCAAATGCTTCTTTCCGCACCGCCGTTCCGTGCCGCAGCACCGGCTCCACCGGATAAATCGCAAAATCCCCGTGCCGCAGGATTTCATTTGCAAAATCGGAGATCTCCACCGTGTTCCGGTAACTCTTCCGCAGAACGCCGAACGCATCGTACGTGCCGGTCAGAATCAGCTTTTTCAGCTCCTCCCAGTCGTTCAGGCCGTAGGAAAAATGGATATTCTGCGACGTATCTCCCATAATGGTATACGTACAGTCACGCAGACAGTAATGAAGCACCTGGTAAGCCATCATCCCGAAATCCTGCGCCTCGTCGATGACCACATGGCTCGCCTCGCGCACGGGATCGTTTTCCTTGATCCGCTTATAGAGGTATGCCAGCGCCGCCAGATCATAGACATCAAAGGAGTTTTCCGGCACTTCCACCGCTTTTCCTTTCTCCGCCTGCTGCTCCAGAAACTGTAAATAGAGATCAAAAATGGATCCCCGCCATTTTCCATCTCCAAAATATTTCTCGTATTTCCGCTTCAGCGCCTTTTTTTCGCGCGCCGGAAACGTCACTTCTTTTCCCGAAACCTCGTTCTCAAATTTTGCCAGCAGGATCTCGTTCAGCATGCACATCTTTCCTTCCATGGAAAGTGTGGACTGCTCCCTGCAATAGTTATCAATATACTCGGCGTCCAGAAGCAATGTTCCCGTTTTTTCCAGCCGCACCGGCTCCCGCGGAATCTGCTCTGCCTCGTACGTACGGCAGAAATTTTCCAGATCGAAAAACCAGCCGCTTCCGCCCTTTATGCTGTTTTTCTCATCCGCGCGTCGATGGTGTGTACCATGTACTTTTCTTCGTCCCAGTCCTCATACAGAAGCCGGATGAAAAGCTGCTCCATCGTCATCTGACGGATGCCGTACACATCGAGTTCCGGCAGAACGCTGGTAATGTAGTTCAGCAGAATGCGGTTGCTTCCAATGATATAGAAATCCTCCGGCCGGAAGTCCTCCTCGTAATTATAGAGGATGTACGAAATCCTGTGCATCGCCACCGTCGTCTTTCCGGAGCCAGCCACGCCCTGTACGATCAGATTCGTCTTCGGGGATCTGCGGATAATGAGGTTCTGCTCCTGCTGGATCGTCGCAATGATCTCACCGAGCACCGCTTTTTTGTTCTTCGCCAGATACTTTGTCAGCAGCTCATCGTTCGCTACCACATCGGAATCAAAAAAGTCTTTCAGATGGTCATTTTCAATCTCATACGTCCGCTTTCTTTTCAGATCAATCGAAAAAGTACCCTCTGAACTCACCGTATAGCTGCACGGCCCGGTGCTGTTCTCATAATAGACGGAGGAAATCGGCGCCCGCCAGTCCAGCACAACCGGCTCCGCCTTCTCATCGGAAATGCCGACGCGCCCGATGTAATAGGACTCTAAAAACGAAAGCCGCGGATCCTGAAAATCAATCCGCCCGAAATACGGCTTCTTTCTCGCTTTTTCCAGCCGCGCCATGCCGTGCTGGTACGCATTCAGCTTCGCCGTCGCGTTGTTCCAGAGCGCCAGGCCTTCCGCCTCTTTTGCGTCGTACGTCTCCATCAGATCCGCCAGGTCCTCATTCGCCAGCCGGATATCCGCCTTCGCCTGTTCCAGATTCTGCTCGGCAATCCCGATCACCTTCGCAAGCTGTGCTTCCTCCTCTTCCCTCGTAAGTCCGGGAATCTCTGATTTTCTGATGCTTCTTTCCAGTTTCTCTTCTTCCACTTTGTACCTCCTTTTTTACGAAAAACTTCTTCTACATCAGCCCGTTCTTTTGATTCTCTTATTTCCATCCCAATAGACTTTATTTTACCATGCACACGTCTCCCCGGCAAGATACTTCACCCGCTTTTTCGTGCATCAAAAAAGACACCATGCATCTTACACACAGTGCCTTTCCGACTTTTTTTCTTACTGAAGGTAATCCTTAAATTTCTTTTTAAATGCTTCGATATCGTTCGTATGGGCTTCCACAACCGCATCCGGGTTTCCGGCGATCATCAGGACACTCATCAGGGATTTCGCATCAAAGACGCATCGTCCTATTTTTACGTCAACGTCGTAATCCAGGCGTTTCACCATATTTACAAATTCTTCTACACTCTCTACTTCATCAAACTTTAACGGTAACGAAATCATATTTTCTGCATCCTTTCTGCTTTTTAGTCTTCTTTTCATGATTTTGAATTCTTTCTTTTATTTCCTTCAAAATCGGTCAAAAACTTACACGATATCCCTTTTTTGCTGTTTTTTCTGAAAGTAGTAATGAAATCGCCTTCATTTTCGACTGACACTAAAATAGCATACATCTGTCTCACTGCAAATATCCGTTTTAGACAAAATTCGACGTAGTTTTACAGCAATTTGCTCATATGTTCCGTCTGATTCGTTAAGTTGTTTCTTTTCCGGCACTTTTTTCGTCTGATCTGACGGGCCGGAAGGCCTTACTTGAGAATCACTCTCATGAAAAGTTATTCGCTGAAAATAATATTTCGGATCTTCCGGGACAGGGTGTACGTTCCGGCATCTTTTTTCTGGGTCATCATCAGAAATGTCATATTCTGCTCCGGCACGACTTCCATGTAGCATCCAAGCCAGCCGTCCCAGCCGAACTCACCCTTGCTTCCCAGCGTTACCGCACGCGTCGGATCTACCAGAACACGCATCAGATTTCCGTAGGAAAATCCTTCCAGACCGATCCAGTTATCAAAGCCTGCCTGCTGTACCGCGCTTAATGTGTGGCCTCCCAGAAATTTTACCGTCGCCGGACGGAGAATCTGTACACCGTTGTAGGTGCCGCCGTTCAGCAGCATCTGCGTAAATTTCGCATAATCGTCGATGGTAGATGCAAGGCCTGCTCCGCCTGCCTCATATGCCGGGCGGTACGCCATATCGTTCTGAATGCCAAGGTTATTGTCCAGATAACGGACGGACGGCTGTCCCTCCCTGCAGTCATACACCTTCGCCAGACGATCCTGCTTTTCTGCCGGAACCCAGAAATCGGTATCGTTCATGCCGAGCGGCTCGAAAATTTCTTTTTTCAGAAAATCCCCAAAGCGCATGCCGCTTGCCACCTCAATCACCGCACCTACGACATCCGCCGACGTTCCATAACTCCAGGACTGGCCCGGCTGATACAGAAGCGGGACTTTTCCAAGACGGTTTGCAAATTCTACTGTACTGATCGTTCCGCCGTTTTCTTCCTTAAGTCCGTGGATCACCTCCTGAAAAAGTGCATCGGTCTGCCGTCCCGTCTCATCCGTTCCGCCGTACGTCAGCCCGGATGTCATATTCATAATATCCTCCAGAAGGATCTCCCGCTCCGCTTTTTCTATCTTCCCATCCGCTGTACATACAACCGGGTTCCGGAAGCCCGGCAGATACTTGCTGACCGGATCCGCCAGATCGACGATTCCGCGCTCTACCAGAATCATCATGGCCGTCGCGGTAATCGGCTTGCTCATGGAGTAGAGGCGGAAAATATTATCGCGGGAAACCGGCTTTTTTGCTTCGATATCCGCATATCCGCTCTCCAGATAAACCTGCTCCTCTCCGTCTTTGATCACCATCAGAAGACAGCCCGGTGTCTCTCCTTTTGCAACGGACGCATCCATCACCTGCTGCAGTCTTTTCTTTATCACCTGTTCCATGGTATGTCCTAACCTCCATCTAAATTTCATTGTTTTTTCCTATTTTACCTCTCTTTTTGCCCCCTGTCATCTTTTATCTTGCTTTTCTTCTTCTATCCTCATTGTCTTTTTTTTCTGAAATCTTACAACTTTTCTGAAATTAAGAAAAACCATCAAAAACCATCATTGCCCTATTCCGAAA
>ENA-OQDE01000607-OQDE01000607.1-human-gut-metagenome-genome-assembly--contig:-NODE-607-length-19840-cov-5.019784_pt1 | contig 19840 bp, 23 predicted proteins | sample MGYA00242768_ERZ504595 | MGnify/ENA primary metagenome ERZ504595 (study PRJEB26092, sample SAMD00036307) | human gut metagenome | host: Homo sapiens | study: EMG produced TPA metagenomics assembly of... | reverse complement strand
TATCATATTCGTCAAGAAAAATCAGTATTTTCTTTTTGTAATAACGATACAGGCAATTGGACAGATTTTTGACCGCATTGCAGATCGTATCATTTGCCACCGGTTCTTTGATTCCTGGATTTTTGCATAATTATCCAGTTCTTCGAAGCATTTTCGTTCCCCCTCTGTAAGTCCCTTCCATTCCAGCAGATAACGATGTTCAGAATATGCTTCATTGATTGCCATAATAACTCCATCTCTGGTATCCTGATAAGTATTTCCTTTAACAGAAGCGAAGCTGATAAATATAACCGGATATATCCCCTGTAAATTCCGATACTTTTCTTCTTTCCATATAGACAGATCCTCAAACAAAGCTTTCTTGTCTGTATATAAATTTGAGAAGAAATAATTCAACATACTCATATTTAGAGTCTTACCAAAACGGCGTGGTCTTGTGATCAGTGTAATCTCATCCTGCGAATCCCACCATTCTCTGATCAGATCAGACTTATCAATATAAAAACAATTATTCTCACGTAACGAAGAAAAATCCTGTTTTCCAATACTTATCACCTGATTCATTGCATTCTCCTCTCTCTATTTATACGCTTCCCGACCTGCATATACAATACATATTACAATATCAGTATTGTAACATCATTCCGGCAAATACTCAACAAATCCTCGCTGTCCCAGGAATTTCGCTTTTAGTTTTTTTTATAATAACGGAAGGCCATTGCAAAATGCAACAGCCTTCAAAGAATTCCCACTATTTTATTATTACAACTTTTCTCTTCCTAAACAATCAAACGGTTGAAACAATGCATTCAAAGACTCTGATCTGGACCAGTCCATTTTTGAAACAAATGATGCAAAAGATCTCATCGCCTGTTTTGGATTTCTTACACTGAAAAATGTTCCTACCGTAGCTTTATTTGCCTTGTTAATTTGTTTTAAATCTGGCACAATTTTTTCTTTCAAAGAATCGATGAATTCAACTACACTCTGTATCAATTTTTTCTCTTCTGGAATATCCTTAAGTGCATCTATGATTACATCTTCTAAAGCTCCCTTTTTATCAGCAGGTACAATCAAAAGATATGTCTCTATATACTTCTGCTGACCAAAGGAGTCTTTTATTTCATTCTTGTTCCATTCTCCTGCTCTGAATACGATATTCTCAAAAGAGCGATTGATCATTCTTCCAATTTTAGGAACAGAATCCTCATCGCGGTCAGTTACCACCATGACAGAAGAGATTTCACGCTCAACAATCATGCTATTGATACGATGCTGCTCTACAAAATGCGCAAATTTCCCATTACCTCCTACTCCGCATAAAACAAGCTGATTCCCATCTTTAGAAAGACTTTCTATGTGATCCTGTTTATCCATAGGCGCAATTCCCAGATCATTACTTTTCTCATGTTGCCACATATAAACATTTTGCAGGTAATAACTGATCAGCTGTACATCAGATACACCTTCAACAAGCATTAATTCTGTCATCATAGGCGCACCTCAAATCCAAATGCTTTTCGATTATCGTATACATATCTGCCAGTAACATTTCTGGCAACTACATTACTTCCCTTTCTTTCCTTTGAACTTACCTTCTTTAATGTGATAACCTTAATCGGATCATTATCGTTTTCTTCATCATATTTTCCATAAGCTAATATCGCATCAATTGCCTCCATGCTATGAGTTGCAATGAATAACTGAACATTAAGCTTTTTTGCCAGTTCAAAAACAACTGGAAACAGTTTGTCATAGTACTTTTTGTGTAATCCGGTCTCAATCTCATCAATCAGAAGAATTGAATCTGTTGCATCAAATAGTTTATTTAAAATATACAGGATTTTCTTTATACCATCTCCATAAACGGAAAACGGCCTATTAACTCCATCTGCAGTAATAACAGTTTCAAGAAATGATACCCCATCATCCGCCTTTGTATAGCAAATATCAACAATCGACTCATCGAATTGTTTTAAAATACTGATAGCCAGTCTTTTATATTCCGGATTATCTACGATATTTTTTAAAAGATCATATCTCAAATGTCCAAAAGAAGGAATATATTGAACTTCCTTTTTAGACACTGCTCCTGAAACAGAGCTGTCCAGTGAAGTGAGCCGAATCTCCTTTTCTATTGTTTTTTTGCCACTTTGACCAATGATACTTCCATCAAATACTTTCACCATTTCTGGCAAAAATGATGATTGTTTATATGTCAATTTCTGCCGAGCAGACATCTGCGACATTTGAAGAGCATCCTCGCCAGCGAGTGTCTTTTCATGACCTCTTATCTCAAACTGAATCGGACCTTTATCGCTTTCTGCATAGAGATCAAATTCAAACAGACTGTCTCTATTATTTACATTGAACATATTAATGAAAGAAACATAAAAACTATTGTCATTTAAATTCAGTACTGTTCTCTGCTTTATGATATTTTTAACAGAACTTATCTGTGCCTTCGTAAACAGTAGTTGAATTGCCTCCAAAAACGTAGTTTTTCCGCAATTATTGTCACCCACAATAAGATTGATCCTGGAAAATCGGAAACAATTAATTGCTGGATTCCTCTAAATTGGTAAATCTCCATCGACTTAATATGAGCCATTCTCATTCCTCTCCTTCCATACTTTCAAAACTGATCACAAGTCTTGTATGTGTCGCTGCCGCAATCTTCTGTAATGTTTCTATTCTTGGTACTACTTTGCCATTCTGTATCTTACTGATATTTGACTGTGACATATTGGTAATACGGCACAGATCCTCTTGCGTAAAGTTATTCTCATCCAGTACCCTTTTTATTTCCTCTGATACACTATTAAGCACTTCTCGAAGTTCATCCTTTTTCGGAGCTACTTCTTTTATCTCTACAACTGGTTTCTTTAGATGATTTATCTGTTCAAAAATTGAATTCATATTGTCCTCTGTCATAACTAATCCCTCCATTTATGTTAAGTATAACATATTTTCTCCAATTTATGCTATTTATAACATAAATTTTATATTTCCATCTACCACCATTTCATATTCTTCTCAAGCATCCTCTCATACGCCATTTTTAATTTCCCTGCGGTGATATCCTATCCTGTAGCTTAAGCTGTTAGAATGTAGGAAGCAATTATAGCAATCCTCTAAAATAATGCATCTTAATCCAGTCCATCAGAGTGTGAAATCCTGCGTCAGATATCTTCTTCAAGCTATAAGTAACTATCTGAACAACAGTTGTGTTTTTCGTATTTTAGAGCAAGGATATAGAAATTAAGCAGGTACCTGTTCAAGTACCTGCTTAATCTAATTCACCACTTTTTTCTCAACAATATTTACACGAAAATACTCAATTCTGTAATCATCATCGCGGTCTTATCTTCTTTCAGAATATCAAATGCAACAGCCTTCGGAAATTTTCCACTATTTTATTAATTCAGACACCACAATTATTTCATGCACTCATCCAGAATTGCAGCCATCTTATCAATGTGTTCTTTTGTGGTTACAAGCGGAGGTACGATTCTCAATACATCACTGCCTGCAGAGATCACCAACAGTCCTTTTGTAAGAGCAGCCTTTACAACTTCTCCAACAGGGCGGCCCTGGATCACGATTCCCTGCATGAAGCCCATGCCTCGTCTTGTTGCAGCGCATTCATGTTTTGCAACAATTTCATCCAGTTTCTGTTCTAGATATGGAGTCATTTCCTGTACATGTTCGATGATCTTATCATTCTCATAAATGTCAAATACTTTGCTGACTGCAGCACATACAAACGGGTTTCCGCCATAAGTTGTACCATGGTCACCTGGCTCCAGAGAAGCTTTAGCTGCCTTCTCACCCAGTACAAATGCGCCTACCGGCACACCGCAACCAAGAGCCTTGGCACTTGTCATAATATCCGGCTGTACACCATATGCCTGCCATGCAAAATAATAACCTGTTCTTCCCATACCACACTGAATCTCATCGAAGATCAGCATAATATCCTTCTCATCACAGATCTGGCGCAGACCTTCCAGAAATTCCTTCTTTGCCGGATAGATACCGCCTTCACCCTGAACAACCTCAGTAATAATTGCGCAAGTCTTATCTGTGATCTGAGCCTTTACGCTTTCCAGATCATTAAAATCCGCAAACTTCACACCGCCCATCAGCGGCTCGAAGGGTTCTCTGTAATGAGCAGTTCCAGTTACGGAAAGAGCTCCGATACTTCTTCCATGGAAGGAATGGTTCATGGCAATGATTTCATGATCTGCATGTCCGTCACGTACATATGCATATTTCTTAGCCGCTTTTAAAGCACCTTCGATTGCTTCCGTACCACTGTTGGTAAAGAATGCCTTGCTCATTTTGCTTGCCTTTACCAGCTTCGCACCTGCTTCAATGATCGGCTCATTGTAATATAAATTGGAAATATGCATCAGCTTATCAATCTGATCTTTTAATGCTTCATCATATCCCGGATAGTGATATCCCAGAGAATTTACAGCAATACCTGCTGCAAAATCCAGATATTCCTTTCCCTCGGAATCATATAAATAACATCCCTGTCCTTTTTCAAAAACAACAGGAAAACGATTATAAGTGTGAAGGATACTCTCTTCTGATTCCTTCATCTGTTCATTCATGTTCATTATAATATTTCTCCCCGTCTTCTCTTAAGATTGCAGTACCAATACCTTTATTTGTAAAGATTTCCAGCAGTAAACTGTGAGGAATTCTTCCATCAAGGATATGTACTCTTTTAACACCTTCTTCAATGGCATCAATACAGTTTTTCAGCTTCGGAATCATACCTCCGCCTACATAACCGTCATCGATCAGTTTCTGTGCTTCATCTACATGAAGTTCAGAGATCAGGCTGGACGAATCATCCTTGTCTTTATAAACGCCTTCAATATCAGAAAGGAATGCAAGCTTCTCAGCATGAACAGCCTCTGCAATGGCACATGCAGCATCATCCGCATTAATATTATAAGTAGCGAACTCATCGTCATAACCTACCGGGAAAATGATCGGCAGGAAATCTTTCTCCAGAAGATCCTCCAGAATCTTCGGCTCAACCTTTGTAACTTCACCAACAAATCCGATGTCTCCACCTCTGTCTGTTTCTTGCGGCATTTCAGCAGACCACCGTCTTTACCACTGATACCAACAGCATTTACACCAAGAGATTCCACCATGGCAACCAGTTCCTTATTCACCTTCGCAAGAACCATCTCTGCAATCTCCATAGTATCTTTATCTGTAACACGAAGACCGTTAATAAATTTCGGCTCCATACCAACCTTGCCAACCCAGCGGCTGATTTCCTTACCACCGCCATGAACGATGATCGGTTTGAAACCAACCAGTTTCAGAAGAACAACGTCCTTGATCACATTCTTCTTCAGTTCATCATCCAGCATGGCACTTCCGCCGTACTTTACAACTACAATCTTACGATTAAATCTCTGAATATAAGGAAGCGCCTCGATCAGCACCTCCGCTTTATCTAAATATTTCTGATTAACCATTATTCTCTCCTTTTTCCAGTCAATGTCTGGTCTCCATCCCTGCTTATTGCTTTTCGCAATTAAAGCAGGAGACTTACCTGATTCGGTTAAAATCACCCTTATTCACAGAATTTTGTTATGAACGGTAATCTGCATTGATTTTTATATAATCATAGGTCAGGTCACAGCCCCATGCAGTTGCTGTGGCATCTCCCATCTTCACATCAGCGATTGCTGTGACAGCTTCCTCAGAAAGAATCTTCGTTGCCTCATCTTCACTGTAATCCACAGCCACACCATTCTCGATAATCTGAATCTTACCAGCCTTACTCTCAAAGAACAGATCCACCTTCTCAGGATCAAACTTCGCACCGGAATATCCCATAGCACACAGGATTCTTCCCCAGTTCGCATCATGTCCGTAGATAGCAGCCTTTGTCAGAGAAGAAGTAACAACAGACTTGCTCAATGTAATTGCCTGCTCCTTAGACTCTGCACCAATGATCTTCACCTCAAACAGTGCAGTCGCACCCTCTCCGTCACCTGCGATCTTCTTCGCCAGAGTAGTATTGATATAATTCAGCGCAGCCTTGAAGGTTTCGTAATCCTCACCCTTCTCTATGATCTCCTGATTCTCAGCCAGACCATTGGCCAGAAGAAGAACTGTATCATTGGTAGAAGTATCTCCATCAACAGAAACCATATTGTAGGTATCTTTAACATCCTCACTTAATGCCTCCTGCAGCATCTTCTTGGAGATTTTCGCATCAGTAGTCACAAAACCAAGCATGGTACACATATTCGGATGGATCATACCGGAACCCTTACACATACCACCAACAGTAACCGTCTTACCGCCAATCTCAATCTGAACAGCAACTTCTTTCTTTTTGGTATCAGTAGTCATGATCGCCTTCGCCGCCTCAGTACCAGCCTCCAGAGAACCATCCAGCTTCGGCGCCATCATCTTCACACCATTCTTAATACGGTCAATGGGAACCTGCATACCAATCACACCTGTAGAAGCAACCAGCACACTGTCAGCAGCCACCCCAAGAATCTCAGCAGCCGCATCCGCAGTCTCCTTACAATAACCATAACCTTCAGCACCAGTACATGCATTGGCAATACCACTGTTACAGATCACCACCTGCGCAGACGGATGATTATAAACAATATCCTGATCCCATTTAACAGGCGCAGCCTTCACCACATTGGTAGTAAAAGTCCCCGCAGCCACACATGGCACCTCACTGTAAACCATAGCCATATCCGTTCTGCCTTATACTTAATCTCAGCCGCAGCAGCCGCTGCCTTAAATCCCTTAGCCGCCGTGACGCCGCCCTCTATAATCTTCATAAAACCTCAATCCTTTCTATACAATAAGACAAACTATCTTGTTTCCCGTCCACATCCTCCACGCTCAGCGACTGCCGCAGCTCCCCTGCGCAGTCACGTCCGTCAGACATCCACATCTCTTCCGTCCTGAAAAGTCAGCTCCGGAAATTATTTGGTTTTGAACGCATTTGCAGGGGCTGTAGTAACTCTTAGTGCTCGGGAATTTGCGTTATGAGGCGGCTGCATCACTGTCTGAGCGAAGTTTGCAACGGAGCGAGTTTGACAAGCCGCCTCATGCCTTTAGCAAATTCACGAACACTTAGAGTTAGTAAGCCCCGAAACCGCGTTCAAAACCAAATAATTTCCGGAGCGTCCCTTTCCATTAATCTATCACGGACACATCGGCACCTGCAGCAGTCCCTCAGTCTCCTTAAATCCAAACATCAGGTTCATATTCTGCACAGCCTGTCCTGCTGCACCTTTCACCAGATTATCCATAGCCCCCATCATAATAACTCTGTGAGTTCTGGGATCAATCTTAAAGTTCACATCCACATAATTACTTCCCTCCACGCACTTCGTCTGCGGACACACATCCTTGTCAAGTACACGGACAAAAGTCTCATTCTCATAATACTTATCATAAATCGCCTTCACTTCTTCATAAGAAACATCCTTAGTCAGAGAAGCATAAGCAGTCACCAGAATACCACGATTCATAGGAATCAGATGAGGTGTAAAATTAATCAGCACCTCCTTGCCACACGCATAACCAAGCTGATCCTCAATCTCCGGTGTATGTCTGTGAGTTGCAACACCATAAGCCTTGATATTCTCATTCACTTCGCAGAAAAGATTAGCAACCTTCGCTCCACGTCCAGCTCCTGAAGTACCGGACTTCGCATCAATAATAATGGTAGACGGATCAATCAGTCCTTCTTTGATCAGCGGATAGATTGACAATGTAGAACATGTCGGATAACATCCCGGATTTGCGATCAATCTTGCCTTCTTAATATCCTCACGGTTGATCTCACATAAACCATAAACCGCCTCATCAATAAACTGCGGAGCCTTATGCTCAATTCCGTACCATTTCTCATATTTCTTCACATCTTTAATACGGAAGTCAGCACTCAGGTCAATGACTTTCGCTTTGGAAAGAATTCCTTCATTAATTAAAGAAGCACACAGTCCCTGAGGAGTAGCTGTAAAGATCACATCCACTTCATCAGCTAATGCTTCCATATTATCATCCATACATTTCGCATCTACCAGTTAAAAAAGTTCTGATAAACATCTGCATATTTCTGGTCAATGTAACTTCTTGAACCATACCACGCAACTTCCACATCTTTATGTCCCAGAAGCAGTCTCACGATCTCGTTACCTGCATATCCTGTGGCACCGATAATTCCTGCTTTAATCATAATAATTTCCTCCATCTTCGCCTCATCCGGCGATCTTCATTTCATAGTAAAACTTTACTCTATCAGAGTGCTGGATTAATTATACATCTTACCTGCATAATATGCAATAGTCATTTTTCAATGTTTTTACATGGATTTTATTTCACTTCACAGATTTTCCCCTGTCTTTTCCTATATTATGTTGCATATTTATGCAAAAGCAGATAAAACTTTTTTGCATTTTTCTATTGCATATTTATAAAAAAAGGTGTATATTATCACTTGTTAAGCGGAATCACACGAAATCAACTTGTTCCGCATTGAATATTTATTCAAAAATTTCAATCAGAAATTACCGCATTTATTCAAAAATAATGCGCTGAACTCCCGACCTATTCATTTACTTTCAGCAAACGGATATCTCAGGAAATTTTTACAAATCAGGAAAATAATAAAATCCAATTTCAGGAGGAATACAATCATGAAAGAAAAAGTCGTTTTAGCATACTCAGGCGGTCTTGATACCACAGCCTTAATCCCATGGTTAAAAGAAACATTTGATTATGATGTTGTCTGCTGCTGCGTAAACTGCGGTCAGGGAAACGAACTGGACGGACTGGATGAAAGAGCAAAGCTTTCCGGTGCTTCCAAATTATATATTGAAGATATCGTAGATGAATTCTGTGATGACTTCATCGTTCCATGTGTACAGGCAGGTGCTGTATACGAACACAAATATCTCCTTGGTACATCCATGGCCCGTCCGGCAATCGCTAAAAAATTAGTTGAGATTGCACGTAAAGAAGGCGCAGTTGCTATCTGCACGGTGCTACAGGTAAAGGTAATGACCAGATCCGTTTCGAACTTGGCATCAAAGCTCTTGCTCCTGACATCAAGATCATTGCTCCATGGCGTATGACAGACAAATGGACCATGCAGTCACGTGAGGATGAGATTGCATTCTGTAAAGCTCACGGAATCGACCTTCCATTCGATGCAAGCCACAGCTACAGCCGCGACAGAAACTTATGGCATATCAGCATGAAGGTCTGGAACTGGAAGATCCTTCCCAGGCTCCAAACTATGACAATATGCTTGTTTTAGGTGTTACACCTGAGAAAGCTCCTGATAAAGAAACAGAAGTTACCATGACATTCGAGCAGGGTGTTCCGAAAACATTAAACGGCAAGGAAATGAAAGTTTCCGAGATCATCACAGAGCTTAACAAATTAGGTGGCGAGAACGGTATCGGTATCGTTGACATCGTTGAGAACCGTGTTGTTGGTATGAAATCCCGTGGTGTATATGAGACTCCTGGCGGAACAATCCTTATGGCAGCTCACGAACAGCTCGAAGAACTGACACTTGACCGCGAGACAATGGAAACCAAGAAGAAACTTGGCAGCCAGTTCGCTCAGGTTGTATACGAAGGAAAATGGTACACACCGCTTCGTGAAGCAATTCAGGCATTCGTTGAATCCACACAGAAATATGTAACAGGTGAAGTAAAATTCAAACTGTACAAAGGCAACATCATCAAAGCCGGTACAACTTCTCCATACAGCCTCTACAACGAATCTCTTGCATCCTTCACAACAGGTGACCTCTACGACCACCACGATGCAGACGGATTCATCACACTGTTCGGACTTCCACTGAAAGTTCGCGCTATGATGTTAAAAGAAGTTGAGCAGAACAAGAAATAATTAATTGATAACAGCTTCAGCCAGATGGATACTTTATTCATCTGGCTGTTTTTATTACCTGATACAGTATTGCAATTCTGTAAAAAATGGCACAAAAAAGACACAGCCAGATGGCCATGTCCGTTTTTATCTGCTATGTTTATGATTATCTGCTTTCCAGTTCCGCGCGTTTCTTATCGATAAGCTCCTGAAGTTTTTCCAGCTCTTCCACTGTAATCCCATCAGATTCCAGAAGCGCATTCATCATTTCCACCGGATTGATCTTTCTGCTTTTGGCATTTCCCTTTAAGTAATCCTCTCTTGAAAGAAGAGGGGTATAATTTCTTGCATACACCTTGCCGTTCATTGAAGTTCCCGCAACCTGAATCAGGTTCTCTTTCAAAAGAAGCTCCAGGCATCTTCTTACTGTCGGCATTTTCAGTTCCGGTGCAATGTCATTGATCTCAAAAGCAGACAATGGTCTTCCCTCTTCCCAAAGCACATTCATAATATCATAACGTTTACCTTTTAAGATGTCCATCTTAAGATCTCCTTCCATTTTTAACCAGATATCACTATAATACAGAAATATCGAATTAATTACAATTACAGAGACCTTACACTGATTTACAGTCCTTTTACAAATTTGTTACCAAGTTTATCCGGACAATAATACATCTTTCTACACATCACGAATCATTTCGTCATAAAACAAGCTGTTTTTTCTCAAGACGGGCATATACCCACTCTCTGAAAAGTGTATAGATGACAGATACTGTCGGAATGAAGATCAGCATTCCCGCAATTCCCATCAGACTGCCGCCAAGTGTTACAGCTACCAGTACCCAGATGGATGGAAGCCCGACAGAACCACCTACCACATGAGGATAGATCAGGTTTCCTTCTATCTGCTGCAGGATAAGGAAAAGTCCCAGAAACAGAACTGCTTTTACAGGACTTATCATAAGGATCAGAAAAAATGCTACCCAACATCCGATAATTCCGCCAAACAGCGGGATCAATGCTGTAAATGAAATCAGGACACCCACCAGCATTGCATATGGAAAATGCAGGATTGTCATGGATACAAAGAACATACTTCCAAGAATCACAGCTTCGATACACTGTCCGGTAATAAAGCTGGAAAAAATCCTGTTTGCCAGATTCCATACATGTGCCAGATATCTGACCGGTTTTTCCGGGAACATTGCGTACATTGCTTTTTTTATCTGCTGCAGGAGCTTTTCTTTCTGCAAAAGGACATAGCAGGCGAATACAAAGCCAATGGATACATTCATTGCAGTAGTCAGAAGTCCCATGGTGATGGACACTGTGGAGGAAACAATGTTATTGACTCCGTTCTTCAGTACGCCGAGTACAGAATCGATTATTTTTCCCGGCTCAATGTCAAGAGACTGCGCCCATTTCACAACTTCCGGATTGTTTCCGAATACATTGTCGATCCATTTCTGGAAAACCGGAATATTTTCTTCTATCTTTTTCGCTATGTTTACGAATGTTGCCCCCAGTTCCGGTACTACTACCAGCATAACGATCACGATTATACAGATCACAAAGCAGATAGAAAGCACCAGGCTGACCGGCTTGCCAGTTTTTGTGCTGTTTTTTTCTCTTGTTTCAAGGCTTTTCCGAACAGATGATGTTCTATGAATTTCATTGGAATATTGAGGATAAAAGCGATTCCGAAACCAATGATGAACGGAAAGAGAAAGCCAAGCAGAACTCTGACAGTGCTGATGACTATGTGCAGGTTCTGGACACCCAGATATAAGAGAATTGCAAATGCGATGAGCCATCGGATTTTTTTATGTTTTCTTTGTCTAGCTGCATGTTTGTTTTTCCTTTCTTTTTGATATTGGAGAGTATTATATCATATTTTCCCCAAAAACGGACGCTTAGAAAAATATTTTATCTGCTATGCGGTTTCGGCATCTAAGAGATTCTAAGTCATCTGAAATCTGCTAAAAGCATGAGAAGAAAAGTCTGTGATTGCTCGCTGGTGCTCAGGCAATGGACTTTTCTTCTCATAACGCAGATTTAAGAGGACTAAGAATCTCTAAGATGCCTGCAAATGCATAACAGATAAAATATTTTTCTAAGCTGGTAATTGGAAGGTGGAAAATATCGCATCAATCGCATGTTAAAAGCCTACATGAATAAGAAAGACTTTAAATATGAAAGAGATTGTATAAGTTCACATGGGATATCATATACTTTATATAAATTCTGCCTGTAAAATGCTTTATAGACTATGAATTATCAAATAGCAATGCAAAAAGAATATTAAATTAAATTGCAGAAAGGAATTGACAGTTAACTGCAAATATTTTATAATCATTTTATAAACAATATAAGTAAACTTATATATGTCCATAATCGGTTGGACGTTTCTACCAACTACCGTAATAGTTGTCTATAAGTTCTCTCCCCAGGGAGAAAGAATGAGGTAAAGGCAGCGTCGGTAGATTTTTTTTGCCTTTCCTTAACCGCAAAAAGGAGGTATGGTTATGAACGAGCGGACTTTTGTTTTAAAGGGAACAATTTGCTACAGTAATTCTCTGACAGAACTTTCCATCACTGAAAATGGATATTTAGTATGTGAAGATGGGCGATGTGCAGGGGTGTTTGATGAGATTCCTGAGAAATTTGCAGGAATCTCATGTACAGATTTTGGCGATGAGCTGATCATTCCGGGATTGACTGATCTGCATCTTCATGCTCCGCAGTATACGTTTCGTGCCTCGGGTATGGATCTTGAGCTGCTGGACTGGCTGAATACTTATACTTTTCCGCAGGAAGCGCGTTATGAAGATACGGAGTTTGCAAAAGAGGCTTATTCTGTTTTCGCTGAGGATATGAAGAAGAGCCCGAATACAAGAGCATGTATTTTCGGAACTCTGCATGTCCCTGCTACCGAGATCCTGATGGAACAACTGGATAAAACCGGAATAAAGGCTATGGTCGGCAAGGTAAATATGGACCGTAATGGTTCTCCGCAGTTGCAGGAAGAGAGTGCTCAGGCTTCTGCTGATGCTACGGTTCAGTGGATTAAGGATACGCTTGATAAATTTGAAAATGTAAAGCCGATCCTTACTCCGAGATTTACTCCATCCTGTTCTGATGAGCTGATGGAGAAGCTTTCGGAGATTCAGAAGAGATATCACCTGCCGATGCAGTCTCACCTTTCTGAGAATTTCGGTGAAATTGCCTGGGTGAAGGAGCTTTGCCCGAATACACATTTTTATGGAGAAGCATATAGCCAGTTTGATCTTTTCGGCGGTGACTGTCCGACGATTATGGCTCATTGTGTTCATTCTTCGGATGAAGAAATTGCCTTATGAAAAAGCAGGGCGTTTATATTGCTCATTGTCCGCAGTCCAACACAAATCTCTCCTCAGGTATCTCTCCTGCGAGACGTTATCTGGACGAAGGCTTACACATCGGACTGGGATCTGACATTGCAGGTGGAACTTCCGTTTCTATTCTGCGTGCCATGGCTGATGCTATTCAGGTTTCCAAGCTGTACTGGCGGCTGGTTGATTCTTCCATGAAGCCGCTCACTGTTGAAGAAGCCTTTTATATGGGAACAGAAGGAGGCGGTTCCTTCTTTGGAAAGGTTGGAAGCTTTAAGGAGGGGTATGAATTTGATGCGGTTGTGCTTAATGACAGCACTATTCCAACTCCACTGAAGCTCTCTCCGAAGGACAGACTCGAAAGACTGATCTACCTTTCCGATGACCGCAATATTACCGCTAAATATGTAGCCGGAAGAAAGATTCTGTAACTGCAGGAAATACAGATTCTGATGGTGTTTTTCCGGCATATCGTTAACAAAACGATATGCCGGGACGATTGATTCCAGGAGTTTCACCCTGTTTTTCGGATGATTATCTGAGGCACCACAAAACAGCCGGCAATTTTTAAAATCAAAAGGGGGAAAGATTATGAATCTTGACAAATTATTCCATCTCAAAGAGAACCACACAGATGTAAAGACCGAAGTTATGGCAGGTATTACCACATTCATGACAATGGCCTACATTCTGGCTGTTAACCCAAATATTCTGGAAGCGTCCGGCATGGACAGAGGAGCTGTTTTTACAGCGACCGCACTGTCATCCTTTATTGCCACCTGCCTGATGGCACTGCTTTCTAACTACCCGTTCGTTCTTGCACCGGGCATGGGCTTAAATGCCTACTTTGCATACACAGTTGTTCTTGGCATGGGATACAACTGGCAGCAGGCACTGGCAGCTGTATTTGTAGAAGGTATTATTTTTATTCTTTTATCACTCACTAATGTGCGTGAAGCGATTTTTAACGCTATTCCAATGAACCTGAAACATGCAGTATCCGTCGGTATCGGTCTTTTCATTGCTTTTATCGGACTGCAGAATGCTAAGATCGTAGTTAACAACGACTCCACTCTGGTAAGTGTATTTTCCTTTAAATCCTCCGTTTCCGGCGGAACCTTCAATACAGAAGGAATTACAGTTCTTCTGGCGCTGATCGGACTTCTCATCACCGCCATCCTTCTTGTTAAGAGTGTAAAAGGAAACATTCTCTGGGGTATCCTGATCACATGGGGACTTGGCATTATCTGTCAATTGACAGGGCTTTACAAACCTGATCCTGCAGCCGGCTGGTTCAGCCTCCTGCCTGATTTTTCAAACGGAATCTCCATCCCAAGCATGGCTCCCACATTTATGAAAATGGACTTCTCCATTGTCTTCACACTTGATTTCGTAGTCATTATGTTTGCATTCCTGTTTGTAGATATGTTCGATACTCTGGGAACCCTGATCGGTGTTGCTTCCAAAGCTGATATGCTTGACAAAGAAGGCAACTTCCGAACATCAAAGGTGCTCTTCTTTCTGACGCAGTAGGAACTACAGTAGGTGCTATGTGTGGTACTTCCACAGTTACTACTTTCGTAGAGAGTGCTTCCGGTGTTGCTGAAGGCGGACGTACAGGACTTACTTCCCTGATAGCAGCCATCCTCTTCGGATTATCACTGCTGTTATCCCCGATTTTCCTGGCAATCCCGTCCTTTGCCACAGCACCGGCTCTGATCATCGTTGGATTCCTGATGCTCACATCAGTAACCAAGATTGACTTCAACGACATGACTGAAGCAATCCCGGCATTTATCGCGATCATCGCAATGCCATTCCTGTACAGCATTTCTGAAGGTATCTCCATGGGTGTTATCTCCTATGTGATCATCAACGTTGTTACAGGTAAAGCAAAAGAAAAGAAGATCAGTGTATTGATGTATATACTGGCTGTATTGTTTATTTTGAAATATATCTTTATCTGATATAAATATCATAATCAAGAGTCAGACAGATAAAAGCATTCACTTTCACCACATGGCTCTACGATCAATACTGCTTTACATTTTATATGATTATATTTTAAATTACACAGAAATAAAAAGAAGTCTCCTGCAGAGACTTCTTTTTATTTCTATAATTGTCTTTCTCTTTTTACATCTATGATATATACTTATGAAAGTGTTTATTCATTTTCAGATCAATGAAGCACAGGCGCTCTTAAAAAATATTTGAAATATAAGGAAGGATTACACACATCATGCAAAAACAACAGATTCCATTAAAAAATTCCCTGCTCCTGCTTCTCGCAGCGATCATCTGGGGTATCGCTTTTGTGGCTCAAAGCGTAGGAATGAAATACGTAGGAGCTTTACTTTTAATGCCGTCCGTTCCCTTATCGGAGCAGTCGTTCTGATTCCACTGATTTTTATTCTGAAAAAGAGAAACTCTCCTTCAGATTCTGCTTCCAAAGCATCTGGCAGATCCGACACCTCAAGTAATACTGTATCCAATATGCAGGAGAAAAAAACTCTGATTATCGGCGGTATCGCTGCGGTATCTGCCTCTGTCTGGCAAGCAATTTCCAACAGTTTGGCATCAAGTATACAACCATCGGAAAAGCCGGCTTTATCACTGCCTGTTATATTGTGATCGTCCCTGTCATCGGACTGTTCCTTGGCAAAAAATGCACGAAATTTATCTGGGCTGCCGTTGCAATGGCTCTGATCGGACTTTATCTCCTGTGCATCACAGATGGATTTTCTATCGGAAAAGGAGATCTGCTCGTACTGGTATGCGCTTTTCTTTTTTCGTTGCACATACTGGTCATCGACTACTTTTCTCCGAAAGTAGACGGAGTAAAGCTCTCCTGTATTCAGTTCCTGACATGTGGAGTTCTTTCCGGCATTCCCGCTCTGTTCCTTGAGCATCCGGAACTCTCATCCATCCTGGCAGCATGGCAGCCAATCCTCTACGCAGGTGTTATGTCATGCGGAGTAGCCTACACCTTGCAGATTATCGGTCAGAAAAACATGAACCCAACTGTAGCATCCCTGATACTCAGCCTGGAATCCTGCATCTCTGTCCTATCCGGATGGATCATTCTCAGACAGCAACTAAGTACTAAAGAAATCCTTGGATGTGTCATCATGTTTGCTGCTATCATCCTTGCACAGCTTCCACAGAAGCAGACAGAATAATATGCAGAGTAGGTCAGAGGGTCTATTCCCTCTTTCCTCTCATCAAACTGCATGTGAGTTTCTCCTTCATACGACTATACGGCTTTCCAGCATTCTTCTTTCTACAGCATTGTACCACACCACCATTCGTTGTAAGCCTTTTTTCGTAATCCTTATTCTGCTCCATGGATATTTCAAACAGAAGGTGGAAAAGAAAAAGTTATTGCTATAGACGGGCATGGAAGCTATGTAACAGAAATAGTAGATGACTAACTTTAAAAAATAAACTCCCCACTTCGTCAGAAATTCATCCGACGGGGGGAGTTTATTTTATCCGCTATTCAACTTCCCCAATCACCTTGTGGAAGTGCTCCTTTATCCTAGTAAAACTCTCATCGCTCAGGTCATGCTCTAACTTACACGCATCTTCTTTTGCAACTTCCGGCTTACGCCGAGATGTTCCAGCATCTTGCTCAGCACTGTATGCCGCTCATAGATATGAACCGCAATATCATTTCCTTTCTCAAGAAGTGTCACCGTACCATAACGGTCCATCGCAATATAACCATCCTCACGAAGCAGCTTCATAGCATGACTTACACTCGGTTTCGATACCCCAAGCATCGTTGCAATATCTATAGAACGAACTCCGCCACCCTGTTTTGACAATACCAGGATTGCCTCCAAATAATCCTCCGCTGATTTTCTGATCTGCATTCAAAATACCTCCCATATTGTTTTGATATTAACACAATATGGAAAATTTTTCAATCGCTCTTCTTGAGAACAGTCGTCATTAACTGTTACTGCTCACTCCGTTCTCAGTAACGTAGCCAAAATTTCATTCATTCCATATGAAAAAACAGCGTCGAAAAATATTTCATTTCATGTGCATTTGCAGGATACTTAGATATTCTTAGCCGCCAAAAATCTGCGTTATGAGCCATCAAGGACACTGTCTGAGCGAAGCGAGTTTGTCCTTGATGCTCATGCTTTTAGCAGATTTTGACGGCTTAGAATATCTTAGTGTCCGAAACCGCACATGAAATGAAATATTTTTTGACGCGTCCCTACTGAATTAAAAAAAGCCCTCTGACCAGCATTCCCACATACCAGCCAAAGAACCTTTTTATACCAGGATTATCTTTTAAATTCCTAAAGCAATCTCCATCATCCTGTTAAACGAAGTCTGCCTGGCCTCCGCAGAAATTGCCTCATCCCTGAAAACATGATCAGAAATCGTAAGAATCCCCAGTGCCTCCTTACCGGCTCTGGCAGCATTCATAAACAGCGCCGCACACTCCATCTCCACACAGAGAACCCCCATCTTTCTCCATGCCTTCGAACTCTCCGGATTATCTCCATAGAACACATCCGAAGATACAACAGAACCCACACGAACCGGTGTACCCTGCTCCTTCGCAACCCCTACTGCCCTTGCAACCAGTTCATAACTTGCTGTAGGAGCAAAAGTCCCCGGCAGCTGATACTGGCTTGCATAATTTGAATCCGTACATGCACTCATGGCGATCACAACATCCATTACACTTACATCATCCTGCAACGCACCTGCAGAACCAATACGAATAATCTTCTCTACATCATAAAAATTATAAAGCTCATAACTGTAAATACCCATAGACGGCATCCCCATACCGCTGCCCATGACAGATATCTGCTCACCCTTATAAGTTCCGGTATAACCAAACATATTTCTCACTGTGTTAAAACATACCGGATTCTCCAGATATGTCTCCGCAATATACTTCGCACGCAGCGGATCTCCCGGCATCAGAACCTTCTTTGCAATATCACCTTTCTTTGCACTGTTGTGTGGTGTTGGAATACTCATAATCACCCTCTCCTTTCCCGTAATGCTACATCACTGCATTATTTATCATCACCTGTAAGCCGCAGCACATCCCTGATCTCTTCTTCATCCATATCAAGAATGATTGCCAGCTCCTCTACACTGAACTTTGAACTTTCATCCTCTTCATCCTCTGTAAGTTCCCGGACTGCCGCTTCCAGCTTCTCCACCTTTGCTACCAGATAGTCATCCTCAAATTTCCTCTGTGTCTGCTCCTCGATAGCATGGCGGATCCCACACCGGATACGTCCAAGCAGCCATTTCTCATCTTTCTCTTCCGGTTCTTCCTCTCCCAGAGCCATCAGAAGGCTTATATTTGCCTCCTGAATCAGATCAGCGATAAAAATCTCCTCACAGTTCATTTCAACCGCCATTTCGGCTGCTGCATGCAGATACTTCTGTGACAGCTCTGCCTGTGCCAGAGCATCTCCCTTTGAAAGCAGTTCAAAAAGTTCTTCCGCACTTCTCTCTCCCTGCTCCTGTTCTTCAAGACCTTCCAGATATTCTTTCAGATATGCCTCTTCCTCCGCTGTCAGAGGAACTTTTTCTTCTTTTTCTTCGGATACTTCTTCCGGGCCGGTCTGAGATGTTGCTGAAATCTCCTCCGCACCTTCAATGGAAATACCTTTTAATTTTAAATACTGTAATATCTTGATCAGCTGTGACTTGTCCAGATCAAGTTCGCCAAAGCATTCCTTTATCTGTTCCGGTTTCAACACTTTGCCATTCTTCTCTCCAAGTTCACACACCTCTGTAAGTTTCTGCTGAAATTTCTGTATATCCATAGTCAAAATCTCCCTGTCCTGTTTATAACTTAACTATACAACAAAAAACTATGTCTGTAAAACAAAAAAAGCACCGTTTTAACCGGTACTTTTCTGAATGCGGATAACAGGACTTGAACCTGCACGGGAAGCCCACTGGTACCTAAAACCAGCGCGTCTGCCAATTCCGCCATATCCGCATTTTCTCATATTCTCAGAGTGTACCTGAAAAATCATTCTCGCACTCTGCAAAAGCAATAAAATAGCGGAAACCTCACAGAAGATTTCCGCTATTAATGAAGCATCGGGGATTCGAACCCCGGACAACTTGATTAAAAGTCAAGTGCTCTACCGACTGAGCTAATGCTCCATATAAAAGACTGGGCTAGCTGGATTCGAACCAGCGAATGCAGCAGTCAAAGTGCTGTGCCTTACCGCTTTCGGCGATAGCCCCAAAGGCGAAGGGTGGATACAGGGATTCGAACCCTGGGCCTCCAGAGCCACAATCTGGCGCGCTAACCAACTGCGCTATACCCACACAGCGTGCCTGAAGGATTCGAACCCCCGACCCACGCTTAGAAGGCCGTTGCTCTATCCAGCTGAGCTACAGACACATCTCTCTGTACATACAGAGAAGCGGGTGATGGGAATCAAACCCACGTATCTACTTGGAAGGCTAGTGTTCTACCATTGAACTACACCCGCATTTCGCTGAAACGGTAATGTTGTTGTTACAGCAGTCGGGGTGAC
>ENA-OQDE01000606-OQDE01000606.1-human-gut-metagenome-genome-assembly--contig:-NODE-606-length-19862-cov-5.932860_pt1 | contig 19862 bp, 37 predicted proteins | sample MGYA00242768_ERZ504595 | MGnify/ENA primary metagenome ERZ504595 (study PRJEB26092, sample SAMD00036307) | human gut metagenome | host: Homo sapiens | study: EMG produced TPA metagenomics assembly of... | reverse complement strand
ATCTTATTAGTTTTGGATATTTTCCCCCCGTTTTTGGGCCGTCAAATCTTATTTTTCGGGGGGAATACCTAAAAGATACAAAAAAAGCCAACTAATTCGCAATACTTTTGTGTATGAATTAGTTGCTGATTTTTGTAATATTTAATGAATGTCCCTAACTCTTCCCGGATTCCAATCATGTTCTTTAGTTGTTATTGCTAAAATATTGCTAAAACAATTTTCAAATCATTTCAATTCATCAAGCCTGTAACTACTTCCGTCTATAAATATCGAAGTACCAACAGTTGTAAACGTAGCCTTCTCCCTCACCATTCCACCGAGAGAGTTTTTAGCCCCATAATCCAGTTCCCAATTTACTGTGAAATCTCCATCCTTTGTGTATTTTTCGCTGTACACCTTGAAAGATTCAGGGTCTTTTAAGGTATAATCGAAATATGCTTTATACACTTTCCTCCCTTTATAAACAGCTTCATCGCAGGAACTCATACAGAATAGTGCTGACAAGCCTATTATGGTAAATAGAATCTTCTTCATAATCTTATATATTTAGTTTGTTCTTTAATTCGTTGAAAGTATCTGGATTCTCAAAATCTCCCCAACAGTATTTCTTGTATCTGTCCCGGTCGAAGCTGTCTTTTTTCTCATAAACAATCAGGTAATCCTTATCACATAAAACAATCACAGAAGAATTAAGTAATCGGGCGTATGAGCGCGCTTGCAAATATGCTTCTTCTCTTTCCTTGTTATTCCTCATACACAGCTTGGCTTCAATCAACACTTTTGCCCTTTCCTCATTTGGTTTATTGCCATAATGTAACGCATAATCTGGGAATATCCTATGTCCTCTCCCTGCTTGGATTGGTAACTGCCGGATGAAGTCTTTGTTTTCATACCATCCCATAGAGTTAAGCAATGGTTCCAGCAATTGCTGTTCTACATCATGTTCGTACTCTATAATTACGTCTTTGGGCAAGGTTGGGGCATACAATTTTGGCAAAACCTCTATATCAAATCCTTTTGTTTTTATCATCCGAAGTAACTCTGAATAGTTCTCACTGTTAACCGACCAACCATTTACTCCCTGAAAGTTTTTTCTAACAAGTGGGTGTTTGAAAAATATTCATCAGTTTGTAGTTCTTTCAAAGTAATGTGAGGAATATTTATTCTATTCCCAATATAGATACACCCGTAGTATCGGAATAGAGGGTCTATTACGCCATCCGTAAGCGATATCTCTATGCAAGTGATTGCACTGATTGGGGACGTTTCGTAATGAACAAGAATATCCCCTTTCTTTGTTTCGGGGCTTGACTGCCAGAATTTCGATTCTAAGGATTTATCTTCTTGGTATAACCTGCCGCCAATGAACCAGACTTGTGACGGTTTGGGCATGTCTATTTTCTCGCTTGGGAGATTATTGGGTGCGAAGTCGTATAGGAAAGACCATAGATCTGCTGGAGATAGTCCATTTTCTTTTCTGAACAAATAAAACACCTCGCAAAGTTCCCAATAATACATGCACCTTCCTTTGTAATCAGTTCTTTTGGGAATATTGGGGAGGTCTATGTTAAAGAAATCCGCTATTTTATTCAGCTCGAATATTCGGCAAAGGAACAGGTACGGGAAGAAATATTCTGGGGCGAACTGTGATAAGACATAGGACATCGGCTGGATAATCCCAAGCATATTCTTGAAGTCGTTAGCAGGAAGCCATTGTTGCCCTTCTACCCTTATGCCTAATGTGATAAGTGAAATGTATAAATCTTTTGCTTCTTCCAATGAGCTGGGATGGTCATAATCTGATACACCGTAGCAATATATATTCTCCAACCAATCGTTATATAAATCTTCTGGTATGAAATTAGCGTACGGACAATAATCCTTGAATAAAACATATCCTCCCGCATCAGAAAAGTATTTTATCATCTCTATTCCGATTGTGGTCTGTTTATATAGGTCCCATGTGTATTGGTTGAAACTCATGGCGTTTATTTCATCGTATTCATCCTAATGCTTAGTTTTACTAAAGCTAGTGCCTTAACTGATGCCAAAGGAAAATCTTTGGGTTGATGGTGCTGATTGTAACTTACCAACTTAATCCAATCACCTCCTTTTTCAGATTGATTTATGTATTTTACAGTTAGATATTCTTCACCTTCTACATCTATTGAAACCAAATACATTTCCCCATAAAAAATGTGTTGGATTTCTACGGGAACTTCTTTATAGGCTATAATATCTCCCGATTTCAATAAAGGATACATAGAATCTCCTTTGACATATACAGCACCGTCACATTTCGGTATGTTGGGGATACTTATCTTTCCTAGTATGTTTTGGTCTTTGTTCACCAAAAGAGATTTCAAATTTGCGGCAGCCTCAATGTCATATAGATTAATTATGCCTTCTTCATCTATCCTTTCTATATATTTAGGCTTATTGATAATCGTAACATCTCCTAGTTCAATCTCATCAGCCATTGCCTGTTGGACAAGATCGCCTAGAGACATATCCAAGGCTTTAGATATGATTATCAATTCTGATAGTCTTCTTTTAGATAAATCATCATATCTACCTATATTGGTAGATTCTATGCCTAACGCATCAGCTATTACTTTATTTGTAACACCTTGATTTCTAATTATTTGTCTTAATGTTATCATTTTAGATTAATCAAATTAGATATTATTAACACAAATAATAATCAAAAATGATATACTATATCAAAATTGATAGTATATTTGCATTATCAAATTAACTGATACAAAGAAACGAAGATTAATTCAGATTTCAAATAGTATAAACATATTAAAATACACGATTATGAGAACAAGAGAATTTTTACACGAAGTAATGAGCCTTGCTTGGCAGTTCGTTAAGCGTAATGGCTACACCATGAGCGAAGCAATGAAGGTCTCTTGGGCTAACTTGAAGTTGAAAGGTGAGATGAAAAAGAAGATAGTGAAGTTCTACTTCAAAAAAGTGGACGGTTCCGTTCGTGAGGCATACGGTACACTAAATGAAAAGCTGATGCCTGCCATCACTGGTACTGACAACAGAAAAAAGAATGATACCGTCCAGACTTACTATGATACTGAACGCCAAGAATTCAGATGCTTCAAAAAAGCTAATCTGATGTCAATCGCATAAAAGATATGGATATGAATGCTTACACGATTAACCAGCAGTTGGATAGCCTTTATAAAGATTTAGAGGCTGCCCATAACAATGATGAAGAGGCTGTCTGCCTGATGTTCAATGCTGATAGCAAAAAAGAAGCTATCCAGTTGATAACGGATGAGATAGACAGTTTGGAAGATGCCTTAAAAGGTTTTGAAACTTGTGAAGATGATGGCATGGACTACGATGCTCTATGCCGGGTACAAGGTATCAGCCGATACGCATAATACACGATTATGCAACGCACGACAGCCCTACAGACGGATTGAACGGCAACCGATAGCGAGAATCGGGTAGGGTGCTATTGATTGGTTCTTTGACATATTGATACGATAAAAAGATATATTTCTGCGAAGGCACGTAAGCGAAGCCAGTGATGGTGGATAGTGGTGGGTGCAAGTGGAACGGAATTGACACCGATAGCAACCGAGGATAAGCCGACAATGGGCGAATGGTTGTATATGTCTGATGGTGGTAAAGCCACGAAGTTGAAATGATTTTTACTTTCAGCACGCCAATTTGTCTTTAGCGTGATGAGTATGCTTGGTTAGGCACAAGTATCGCTGAAAGGTCTTATAGTCTGTACTGAACTGAAATAAGGTTCTGCTATTCGATTAGGGTACAGATACTTATTTAAATTTATACGATTATGAAAACAATCCAATTCGTTTTATCTATATTGGTTGGTATATGTGCTGCCGGTATGCTTTACGGGGCTATTACTACTTACAGTCCTATGAAAATATTCTCTATCACTATAATGAGTGTTATATGTGTAGGGTGTGTGTCGCTCATGAGAATAACTTATAGAGAACTTAAAACAGACCGCTAAAAGGTAGTCCTATAATCCGGCACAAGGCGCATGGGGATGAGTGCACAATCACCTTGTAAACCAGCTGGGCGGTAATTTATGAAGTAGCATTGTTGGAATGCGTGTAAGCGATTAATTGTTGGTATTAACTTATATTCTAATTTATATATTCATTTAGCTTACAAGAAGTAGGTTCGACTCCTACCTTTTTAACGACATTTTAAATTTATACGATTATGACAGTGGAAGAATTAAGAGGCATGACGCATGAAGATTTAGTAAGGCGTGTGCAGGAACTGGAAGAGGCTAACGAGAAATTAGCTGAAGAGAAAAATACATGGTATAAATCTTGGAGTGATTTGAAACAGAAGTTTGATCATTTCAAAAATGCGGTTAAAAGCATTGTTCTGATAATAGATTAGATATTCGTGTTTTATATTGTGTTTGTACTGGGTGTGCCGTCCGTGAGGATAGTGCACCTTTTTTAAAAAGGAATGGTTAGCTTATCGGTTAGAGCTTCGTATTGCGCAAACAATTGGCACGATTGAGAGGGGTTCGATTCCCTTACCATCCACGAATCATTAATTAAATTTTACTCTTATGGCAAAAGAACTGAAAGAAAGAACAGAAATCAAGAAAAAGCTGAAAAAGAAGAATGACAGAATCAGCTTTGACTTTAGCGACAAACTTGCCGGACAGCTTCGCAGGTGTACCGCTGATCTTAACAGGCTGGCAAGGATTGATCGGATAATAGACAAGAAGCAAACTTTGTATTCGGTGGACACTAACAGGGAAGCCGGATATATTGAGGTTATTCGCAATTATTAATCAGCTGACTTACACGATTATGAAGAGAGTTTTTAATGAACTTACACCTGAATGCGAGATTACGGCACGAATGTATGCACAAGGGTATGAGAAAAAAGAAATTGCAAACCTCAAATGCCGAGCGGTCAGCACGATAAACAACCAACTGCAAAGAGCTTTTGAGATTTTGAACGTAAGGAACGGCAGAGAACTGGCAACCATGCTATATGAGAGAATAGCTGGTATGAAGTTCACGATGGACTTTTCACCTACTATTAGGTCGGCTGTTGCTTTCTGCCTGTTGTGCATCTTTCTTTTTCGCTCTATCACGAACAGGGCGATATGAGAAGGGGACGAAGAACGAGAGTTGAACGAATTGAAAGAACTGGACGGTATGGAGGTAAGACTTGAATTATTTGAATTTAAAAATATCTGCATGGACATGGCGGAGCTTGGTGCAGCTGCCAGTGAGAAGAAACGGTCTCCTGTATCTGATGAAATCAAGCAAAGAGAAGCGTTCAGATGGTTAAAGACACTTGGGTATGAACCTAACTTTTTGGAAAAGTTAGAGAAAGAAGGATTGGTGCATAAGAAAAGAAAAGGCTCATCCAGAAATTCTCCTATCATATATTCCAAGTTCGAGATACAATCCGCTATTAATGCTTTTAAAATGAGTAAATATCTGAACAAATAACCCTATAAAATTTACGATTATGTCACTGATTAAGAAAAGTAATGAATTAGTTATCCCGACCACCGTGAAGATGATGATTTACGGTCAAGCCGGAATGGGAAAGAGTACGGTAGCATTGAGCGCACCGAAACCGCTGCTGTTGGACTTCGATAACGGCGTGAAGCGCATGAACATGGCGCACTTGGAGAATATAGACACGGTACAGGTCACTTCATGGAGCGATGTTCAGCAAGTTCTTCAAGAGGACTTGTCCGCTTATCAGACCATTGTAGTAGATACCATCGGCAAGATGATGGACTTCATCATTACTCACAAGTGTGGAACCCGCCAGCCGTCCATCCGTGATTGGAGCGGTATCAATGCAGAGTTTTCATGGATGACACGAACACTTTCGGGGCTTAACAAGCACATCATTTTCGTTGCCCATCGCGACACAAGAAAAGAAGGTGATGATACGGTGTTTATCCCTGCCTTGCGTGAAAAATCCTACAACTCTATCGTTACCGAACTGGATTTGCTCGGTTATCTTGAAATGAAAAGCGAAAGAGGCGTCCAAAGACGTACCATCACTTTTGACCCAACTTCAAGAAATGACGGTAAGAATACTTGCAATCTTCCTTCAGTGATGGAAGTTCCTACCATCCTTGACAAGAATGGTAATCCAACCGCAAAGAACGACTTTATCACCGCCAAGATAATCAATTCGTATTTGGGTATGCTTGCTGCCAAGAAAGAGGCACAGGAAAAGTATGATAAAGTTATTGAAGAGATAAAAGAACAGATCGAACTTATTACGGATGCGGAATCTGCCAATAATTTTATCGCGCAAATAGATAATTTTGAGCACGTTGGTTCTTCAAAGCAAATGGCGGCAAAGTTGGTAGCTAACAAAGCGAAGTCTTTGAATCTGAAACTTAATTCAGAAAAGAAATATGAACCAGCAGCCTAAATATCGTATTTACGCAACGCTTCTTGATGCCTTTGGGGCATATCTGAATAGTGATGTGATTTGGGATAAGTACTGGGGGTGGTCAGAAAATCCACCCCATACTCCTGAAGAATTTCACGAACAACAGTTTCAAGAACTGATAGACCGGATTAACCGCAAGCCATTCGATAGCGAAGCGGCAGACCGTGGCACGGCTTTCAATGAAATCATTGATTGTATGATTGAGAACCGTAAATCTTCTATAATGGAAATTAGCAAGGCATATCACGATGACGGAAAACTTTACGGGATAAAAGCTGTTTACAACAATCGCACTTTCACTTTTTACATTGACCTTTGCCGCGAGTTTGCCAACTACTACAAAGGAGCATTAACCCAACAAAGAGTAGAAGCCATCTTGCCTACTGCATACGGTAGTGTATTGGTTTATGGTTTGATTGACGAACTGATGCCTACCAGTGTTCACGACATCAAAACAACCGGTAGTTATACCGTGGGAAAGTTCAAAGATCACCACCAGCATTTAGTTTATCCTTATGCTCTTATGCAGAATGGGTCGGATGTACGGACATTTGAGTATAACATTGTAGAGTTCAACAAAGGCGGTTATGTGGTAGATACCTATACAGAAACATACGTTTTCAATCCTGAACGTGATATTCCTATTCTTACTAATCATTGTGAGGAATTTATCCGGTTTTTGGAAGAAAACAGAAAACTTATAACCGATAAAAAGATATTTGGAGGAGAAAATTAATGGCAAACCAAATAACCGGACGGATAATCGAAATCGGACAAACTGTTCAAATACCATCCAAAAACGGTGGTTCCTCGTTTACAAAACGGGAGTTCATTTTAGATGCTACCACTTACGACCTTATACGGGAGAGCGTAGCGAGTATGAGAATGTTATTCCCTTAGAGTTTTCAGGCGATAAGTGTGCAGAACTTGACCGCTTTAATCAGGGTGATGTTGTTACTGTATCATTTGTTTTACAAGGACGTTCTTGGACGAATCAAGACGGAGAACTCAAACGTATGGCATCTATTCGGTGCTACAAAATAGATGCGCGTGGCGGTGTATCTCAATCCCAACAAACAACATCGGTACAACAGCCAGCGCCACAACCGACCTATCAGCAACAGCCGCAGAACTTTCCGCCTCCGGTTGATGCTAATGGCAATGTAAAGGACGATTTACCTTTTTAGCGTATGCTGTTCGACTTGAAGAATGATATGGAAGAGATTTGGAAAACAGTAAAAGGGTATAATGGATATTATCAAGTTTCTAATACAGGTAAAGTTCGGAATCCTAATAAGGTGCTTACTCCAAATGTTGGAGTAAAGAACGGATATGTTTATGTTACTTTGAGAAAAGATAAAAGACTGTTACATCGAATTGTTGCAGAAACTTTTATCCCCAATCCATTTAATAAACCAGAGGTAGACCACATTAATGGAATTAGAACGGATAATAATGTTTGTAATTTAAGGTGGGTAACTCGCACGGAAAACAATAATAATCCTATTACTAAAAGCCGTTTTAGTAAATCTGCTAAAGGTAAAGTTATCAATGCAGAAACTAAAAAACGAATGTCAATGAGCCGAAAAGGGGAAAAACATCCAATGTATAATAAAAAGCATTCAAGTTTTTCTAAAAGAAAGATGTCTATAACTCATTCAATTCCAGTTGTGCAATTGGGATTACAAATGAATTATATAGCTGAATTTGAAAGTGCAAAAGTGGCTTCTCTTGAAACACAAGTTGCTGCATCAAGTATCAATGCTTGTACGCTCGGCAAAAGGAAAACGGCTGGTGGCTATATTTGGAAAAAGAAAAATGATATTTAATTTATCAAATCATTATGAAATACCCAAGTTCAAGGAGTATGTAAACAAGCTGTTTAGTGAACGTGCGGTGGTGGAAGTGAAAAAGAAACTACCTAACCGTACGCTTGCCCAAAACAGCTACTTGCATCTTCTTTTAGGGTATTTCGGTAGTGAGTACGGTTGCAGTCTCGACGAAGCAAAAATTGATTTTTATAAGAGGACTTGCAACCGTGATTTGTTTGAACGTAAGATGGTCAACAAGAAAGGCAATGAAGTAACCTATTTGCGCAGTTCTGCCGAGCTGACAACAGGTGAAATGACTTTGAGTATTGACCGTTTCCGAAATTGGTCGGCATCAGTAGCTGGCATTTACTTACCTGCCGCTAACGAACAACAGATGCTTATCTACGCACAACAAGAAATTGAACGTAATAATGAATTTATTTAAAAATTGAGATTATGAAGAAAAGAAAATTTCCCCAAGATGTAGCAAGATTCTTTCATCCTGAAAAATCAATCAACCCTAAATCCAGCGGTATTCACCAAATAGAGAAAGCCTCTCAAAGAAGCTATATTCCAGTTTATAATACTATGGGTACTGCAAGAAAGGTTTACAATGAGTTTGGCAAAATAAGTTATAGATAATATGGACAAATTTTTAGGACAAGACATTCCTGAACAGGAACGATGGCAGTTTCTTCAGGACAATGCCGATGCAGTGGAGAAAATCGGTTATACTCACCGATTCACACCCGAAGAATTGGCGCAAAAGAAAGAAACATTAGCTGAAGTATCAATCACCATCAATGATATTGAGATAGAAAAGAAAGAGGCTATGGACGAGTTCAAAGAACGTCTGAAACCTTTGAACGAAGAAAAGCAGGAACTTTTGGACCACATTAAGAGAGGTTCTGAGTTTGTAGAAAATGAAGAATGTGCCAAAATCCTCTATCACGAGGAAAAGATGGCAGGATTCTACAACAAGCTGGGCGAACTGGTTTATAGCCGTCCCATTATGCCACAGGAGATGCAAAAGACAGTATTCAGTATTAACCGTAAAACAGGAACAGAATCATGAGCGAAAACAAAATCAACTTGGTTGTGCCTAAAGATTACAACGGCAAACCTATTGAAGTAGTATTAAGAGAAGGCGAAGCACCGGTAGCACTTGACCCGAAAGAACCGGAGCGAGTAGTTATCAGTGGAACGATAGATGCACCTCTCAGATGGTTGGAAAAGCGTGTCGAACTGATTAATCAGAAATCGACCAATATCATCGTAAACCGTGATAAGATGGGGTTGGCATTAACTATTGATGAAACCAACTACTATCAGACTGGAATCAGTGGTATTTTACAGGCTTCAAAAGAAATGCAGGAATTTGGCATTAACACGGATAAGAAATGGGAACCTGTCAAGCTATCCCAGTTCTTCAAGATGCACCGTGCTTTCTTCAAGGATAAATCAGAAAACATGATGCTGGTTTCCACTTTGAAGAATTTCAAAGCAAAGGTTAACCAAGACATCGAGCGCAGCAAAGAGGAAAACGGCAGCAAGACGGATAATTATTCTCAGGTGGTTGATTCTAATCTTCCGAAATCCTTCAAACTGAATATTCCTCTTTTCAAAGGCTTTGCTTGTGAGGAAATCGAAGTTGAAATTTATGCTGATGTAGATGGTCGTGATGTTTCACTTTCTTTGGTTTCTGCTGGTGCGAATGAAACCATTGAGGAATACAAAAACAAGGTGATTGACGAACAGATTGAAGCAATCAAAGGTGTTGCACCTGACATCGTAATCATCGAAGTATAATTGACAGCCCGGAAAGACGGGCATCTGGTATCGTGGCGGAATTGGTAGACGCACGACGAGTACTGGAGCTTTACCCAGCCGGAAGGGTTACTCAAAGCAGAAAGCTCATGCAGGTTCGAATCCTGCCGATACCACCACATAACAAGAGGATGCTTAATGATAAAAACATCCTCTTATTTACTAATAGTTACTTTTCATATTTCTATGACACCAACAACTTCATAATTCCCATTTAATCCATGATTTGTCATATAAGTTCTGATTTCAGTTCTATATGCTACTTCAAAATTATACTGTGATAAATTGGCACTTATCGCCTTTGTAAAGGAATACTCATTACCATGATGAGTGAAAATAATACGATAGTTCTTCATATAAATATGATTTTAGAGTGAATACAAATATTACACCCGCAAATATATAAAATAATGCCATACTACATAAAACGAAAACCAAAGAAGAAAGAAAAACCTATGCCTTTATTTGATAAAGCAGGGATAACAGTAAAGAAGAAGCCGGATTTGAAAGCTAAGCTCGACAAGGAGTTTTCCCTTTTTATCCGGCTTCGTGATTGTATGCCAAACGGATTCTTCCGATGTATATCATGTGGACAGATAAAACCATTCGTGCAAGCCGACTGCGGGCACTATTTCAGTCGTACACATTTGGCAACACGGTTTGATGAGAACAATTGCCATGCCGAATGCCGGCACTGTTTAACACCGGATTCTCTCGTCTTAATGAAAGATTTTATATGGAAACAGCTTGGTGAAATTAGTGTTGGTGAAGAAATATTTGCTTTTGACGAAGAAGTAATTTATAAAACTTCACGAAGATATAGGGTTGGAAGGGTTACACACATAGAACGTGATATTCAAGATGTGTATGAGGTAGAGTTAGAGAATGGAGATAAAATGAAGACAACTGCTAACCATAAATGGCTCGCAAGGGCAAGACAAGGAACTTCATACACATGGATTGAAACACAAGAAATGTGGGTTAATGGCGTAAATCTTCATGGGAAGCACAAGACCGGACCTCATACAGATAGGACTACGACCATTGTCTGTAAACCATTTCAAGTAATACAACAAGAAAAATCCTATGAAAGCGGATGGATTGCGGGAATGATTGATGCTGACGGACATATTTGTCAACAGAATATTTCTAATCCAGATGGGACGAAACGCTATGGTTTTCGTGTCGGTATAGCCCAATGTGAGAAGTACATGGATATTTGCTCTGAAATAAAACGCTTACTTGAAAAGTTCACAGGAAATAATAAAACTTGTCGGCAGATGATGGAAGATTCAAATAGGCGTGGCACGTTTAAAAAAACGTATCAATCTTGGCAATTTCTTATAACAGGTACAAACATAGAGAAGCTCCAATTTTTAATGCGTGTTCGTCCGCATAAAATTGAAAAGGTGGATATTGAAAAACTTGGCAAACTAAAATCTCAATATGATACCAAAGTGAAAGGTATCAAATATATAGGTAAAGAGGAGATTGTCGTGATGGAAACGGATACGCGTACTTTCATTGCTAACGGCTATGCCATGCACAACTGCAACAGGTTCAAAGCCGATCATTTGGAAGACTATCGGGTGAATCTGATAGCCAAAATCGGGCAACAGAAATTTGACTTGCTGAAAGTGAAAGCTGATGGTACTTCCAAAATGACTGATTTTGAGTACGAACAGCTAATCAAGTATTACAAAGCACTTAATAAGAAGTTACGAAAGGAGAAAGGGTTATGAATGATTTGGAAGCAGGAACATTTGTCATGATGATCAAGAATGATGATGGTTCATTCTCTCCGGTTGGATTAAGTAAGGAACAGGCTTATATAATCCGGACATTTCTTTCCAAACTTAGTGAGGATTCCCCTTTTATCATTAAATCAGAAGATAGATATGTACAAACTACGTGATTACCAACAGAAAGCCTCTGATGCTGCCGTTTCTTTCTTCAATAACAAGGCGAAGAAAACAAATGCCATTATGGTGTTACCTACGGGCAGCGGAAAGTCGCTTATCATAGCGGATATAGCTGCAAGGCTTGACGGTCATACATTGGTGTTCCAGCCCTCGAAGGAAATACTCGAACAGAACTTTAAGAAACTCTGCTCATACGGTATTCTTGATTGCAGCATTTATTCAGCTTCTTTCAACTCTAAAGAAATAAGCCGGATAACATTCGCCACCATCGGCAGTGTGAAGAATCATCCCGAACTGTTCACCCACTTCAAGAACATCATTGTGGATGAATGTCATCTTGTAAACCCCAAAGAGGGAATGTACAAGGATTTTTTTGATGCAGTGAAGTGTAAGGTTCTTGGACTGACAGCAACGCCATACCGTTTAAGCTCCAGCCGTGATTTCGGCTCCATGCTGAAATTTATCACTCGGACAAAACCTCATGTCTTTTCAGAGGTCATTTATCATGTACAGGTATCAACCCTATTAGATATGGGCTACTTGGCGAAGTTGGATTACTATTCAATGAATCCTTCAGGGTGGAATGAACTTAACTTGAAAGTAAATACTACTGGTGCCGACTATACGGATAGGTCAGTTCAAAAGAATATGAACGGATAGACTTCTACGGTTATCTCGTTCATATCGTCCAAAGGCTGATGAATCCCAAAGCCGGAGGAAAACGGAAGGGTATTTTGGTCTTTACCCGTTTTTTGAAAGAAGCGGAACGGTTAACGATGTCAATACCCGGTTGCGCTATCGTTTCAGGTGATACTCCTAAGAAAGAACGTGAACATATTCTTGAGGCGTTCAAAGCTGGTGAAATCCCGGTAGTAGCTAATGTGGGTGTACTTACGACTGGCTTTGACTATCCGGAACTTGATACGGTCGTTATGGCACGTCCTACAATGTCACTTGCCATGTGGTATCAGATAGTCGGTCGTGCCATCCGCCCGCATCCTTCTAAAGAATGTGGATGGATTGTGGATTTATGCGGTAACATCAAACGTTTCGGAGAGGTGTCGGATTTACGATTGTTTGATAGCGGTAATGGTAAGTGGGCTGTATTTTCTAACGGAAGGCAATTAACTAACGTGAGATTCTAAGACTATGGACGAAGGATTTTTGAGGCTAAGCCGCAGGTTTTTCTCGAATGAAATGTGGAATGAAGCCCGTACTTTTAGCAGTTGCGAAGCGTGGTTAGATTTAATTCAGTCTGCACGATTTGAGGCAACGCCCCGAAAGGAGAGTATCGGAGGTCGAGAAATCTCTTATTCAAGAGGTCAATATCCTGCATCCATAAGATTTCTGTCACAGCGTTGGAAATGGTCTGAAAAGAAGGTGCGTTCCTTTCTTGTGCATCTTAGAAAGAAAGGTATGATAACTGTTGAGTGCAATCAAGGAATGAACCTTATAACCTTATGTAAATATGAAGAATATAATCCAATGGGCACAACCAAGGCACAAGTAAGGACACAGGTATTGAAAAGGAAATCAATGAATTAAGACAGGAATGGGCACAACTAAGGCACAACTTGGGGCACAGCCCATGAACAACAATCTACCGCAATCCGAACTTTTACAAAAATCAGGCACACAGAGGGCACAAATACAAAGAAAAGAAGAAAGAGAGTATATAGATATATCTCTACATCAAAAGAAAGAAAATACTCCTGACGGAGTATCAAAGAAAGACAAGCTTTCTTCGCCCTCCCCCTCTGAAAAGATTGATTACAGCGGATTGATGGAATACTATAATACCACATTCAAAGACAGACTCCAGCAGATAAGATCAATGACTGATGTGAGAAAAAAGGCTGTAAAAGCCCGGATAGCCCAATATGGGAAAGAGTCAGTGAGGAGTGTTTTCAATCTCATTCTTCAATCCCCGTTCTTACTTGGAGCTAATGACCGCAATTGGAAATGCGACTTTGATTGGATTTTCAAACAAGCAAACTTACTAAAATATTGGAAGGAAACTATAATGGGACAAGACTTAGTAAAAATCAACAGGATAGCGAGCAGCGAAAACGTGATTCAGTTCTTGCAGTCGCTACAACCGTTAGAGAAGCTGCCGCAAAAAAGAGAAAGGAACTTGAAGCAGAGGGCGTTATTGAATAAATATCCCGATCCTGCACAATTCATTCTTGATTACAACCCTGATTTGCAGTTCAAACTTGTCAGATGTAATGCAACCCATTCAGAACTGGCGTTGAATGACAGCATTCCGAGTTTAGGGCTATTGTCTTCTACTTATGGGGATGAAACACCGATAGAATGGCTAAAGATACAATTTGGTTCATTGAATGACTTTGCAGAAGTTTCAACCAAGATAGCGAAAGAGCAACTTTCTGAACTATCGGAGATATTCCTTTCGGAGTATTATTATATAAATGCCGCTGAAATCTGTTTTTTCATAGCACGGTTTAAGTCAGGGAAGTATGGGCGGTTCTACGGTTCAATAGATCCATTGAAAATAACAAGTGCGATGCTGGACTACGTTTCTGAACGTCGGAAAGATATTGAACGGAAAGAGCGTGAACGATACAGAAACCAACGTGAAAAAGAGATAGAGGAGCGTGGAGATAACAGAATCTCTTATGCTGAGTACATTGAAATCAAGCACCGTGCTGATGCAGGAGATGAGGAAGCTAGAAAAATGCTGATATCACCATGAGAATAACCGTTTACTGGGTAACAAGAAATCCGGATGTTATCGTAAGAATCCGGAAAAAGTTCAATATCCCAAGTTATACTTCCGTGAACTACGAAACAGAATGTGAAATCAAGAATGAAGACTTTCCACTGTTAGAAGAAACAGAACGAAGGGGATTCATTCGAATTAGAAATAAGAATACACGATTATGCAAGGAACAGACAAACTGAATACGATAACCAAGATCGTATTTGTCCTCACGGACGTTTTAGAAACCAACCTTCTAGAAATGCAGCAGCAATATAAGAAAGAAGGCTTTGAACTCAGACACGATTCAAAAAGAAACTTCAACACAGCCATAGCCGCGATAAAGAGATTGAAAAGTGATGTGAATCATTGCAGCGAATCCACTCAGGAAAACTTCGGCAATGATTCTGACATGGTGAACGCCATGTTGCTCACACTGATTGATAGGTGCGGTGATGATGACAACCTCGCTTATAAGATGTACGAATACATTAAATCTTTCCCGTCCAAACTGAATCTAGACTTGGATTTGGATAATGCGTTCAGCCACCTGTTTAAAAAGGAGAAGTTATGAAATCGCAGAAAAATATCTTAAAATCCATTGAAGGTCTGTCCGATATAGAACTATTTGTTATTGATCTCTTTTGTGGCGCCGGCGGTTTGTCCGAAGGTGTGGAAGAAGCACGATTGGATGGAAATAGATGTGGAAAGGTTGTTTGCTGTGTGAACCATGACAAGAATGCCATCCTTCACATGATGCCAATATCCTGATGCACTTCACTTTATTGAGGATATCCGTACACTGGAACTTTCCCCGATAAGCACTATTGTAGAACGTATCCGTCAGCTATACCCTGATGCCATGATAATGCTTCATGCTTCTTTGGAGTGTACCAACTTCTCGAAAGCCAAAGGCGGTCAGCCGAGAGATGCCGACAGCCGAACGTTGGCAGAACATCTCTTCCGTTATATTGATGTTATAGACCTGACTACATTCAGATTGAAAATGTAGAAGAGTTTATGTCATGGGGAGATATGGATGAGAATGGGAAACCTATCAGCATGGACAAAGGCCGGCTTTATCAAAAGTGGGTGCGCAATGTCAAGAAGTACGGTTACAACTTTGAGCACCGCATCTTAAATGCTGCCGACTTCGGTGCCTACACCACAAGAAAACGCTTCTTCGGCATCTTTGCTAAAAAGAACTTGCCGATAGTATTCCCTGAACCGACCCACTGTAAAGGTGGTAGGCAAGATATGTTCTCGCGGCTGGAGAAGTGGAAGCCGGTAAAAGATGTGCTTGATTTCTCTGATGAAGGAACTACCATCTTCAGGGAAAAGCCTCTTGCAGAGAAAACGCTTGAACGTATCTATGCTGGACTTATCAAGTTTGTAGCCGGAGGAAAGGATGCTTTCCTTTCCCGTTACAATACGGTTCGCCCTCAAGACACATGCAAATCAGTTGATGAACCATGCGGAGTGTTGACTACTGAAAACCGCTTTGCAAAGGTACAGGTAAGTTTCCTCTCCAAACAGTTCAGCGGACACCCCGACAGCAAGAACGTATCAGTGGAAGAACCGGCTGGAGCAATCACTTGTAAAGACCACCACGTTTTTGTATCGGCTTACTATGGGAACGGGCATAATCATTCGGTGGAACTTCCTGCACCTACGGTCACAACGAAGGACAGGATGGCTTTAATTGAAAGCCGATTTATGTGTTCTTATAACTTTAAGGATACAGGAAAGGATATTAATCAGCCTTGTCCTACACTTCTGACTAAAGACAGACTTTCCCTTGTATCTCCATTTTTTATGAATCAATATTCTGGAGGTGGTCAGGTGTCTGATATAAACTCGCCATGCCCCGCTGTTACCACAACACCGAAACAAAACTTGGTAACATGCCAGCCGTGGATAATGAATACTGCATTCTCAAATGTAGGTAGCAGTATAGAGGAACCCTCCCAGACCATTACCGCAAACAGGAAATGGCACTATCTGATGAATCCACAGTTCAACAGTGCTGGCGGCTCTGTTGATAGCCCCTGCTTCACATTAATAGCCCGCATGGATAAGATGCCGCCCTATCTGGTAGCAACAGAAAGCGGTCAGGTAGCGATTGAAATCTACGACAATGATAGTCCTATGACCGTGAAGATAAAGGAGTTCATGGCACTGTATGGCATAGTGGATATTAAAATGCGGAGCTTCGCATTCCGGAACTCAAAAAGATTATGGGATTCCCTGAAGATTATGTTTTAATAGGCACACAAGCTGACCAAAAGAAATTTATCGGGAATGCGGTGGAGGTTACACAAGCGAGAAAAAATACTGAAGCACTTTGCAAAGTATTGAGAAAGTTGAGATTGAAGAAATCAAAAGAAATAGCTTAATGGAAAATGGAAAACTTATATTAGATGCCTGTTGTGGCAGTAGAATGTTTTGGTTTGACAAATATAATCCTCTTGCCTTATTTGTTGACAAACGTTCGGAAACACTTACGGCCAAGGACAGGGGTAAGACAAGAATCATAGAAATAAAGCCGGATGTAATAGCCGATTTCACCAACCTTCCATTTGAAGACAATTCTTTCTACATGGTGGTGTTCGACCCACCGCACCTGAAAACACTTGGTGCAACCTCATGGATGGCTAAAAAGTACGGAAAACTGCCGAAAGACTGGCAGTCACTCATACACGATGGATTTACTGAGTGTATGCGCGTCTTGAAGCCTTACGGCACTCTTGTATTCAAATGGAATGAAAGTGAGATTAAATCCTCGGAAGTTTTGTCTGCCATCCGTTTAAACCTCTATTTGGGCATACCACTGGAAGACAGAGCAAGACAATATGGATGTGCTTTATGAAACTGCCAATTAACTAATAACTGATTAAGAAATGAAAGAAAGACAGCTTGATTTTAACAGGCAAGATAAGCCAGCTATTGTAGAAGATTCTAACGGAGAACTGATAACTGAATTGAAAAAGCAATATAAAGAAATTCAGCAAAATTTAGGATTGGCTATAACGATGCTCGAAAAAGGGCAGCTCACCGAAGGAATGAAAGAAAACATCCTTTCTCTGACAGACCACAATGTGAATAGGTTTCTTACCCGAATGGGATATGAAGGTGTACTTGCAGAGAAACAAAAGAAATTAACTGAACAAATCCGCTCATTGAATGATGAAAATCGAAAATTACGTCATCAGCTTGGGGAGAAGGTTTCAAACGAAGATGTTAGAGAACGTTTGAAATTATGGTATCATCATTTAGAAATTGGTGGACTGAATATGGATTTGGGCATGTTAGTGACTTTTATTTTGGAGAATACGTTGCAAAAATCTCATTGAGTGGAATGGTTTTCGCTTCCCGTGTTTCAAAGGCAGGAGAAGAAAAGAAAGAAGAATACTTGTCTCGGTTAGGTTTTGAGATAGAAGATAGGATGGTTATCTACAATGACAAATCTATTGCGCTACTAAATAAGCTACTTACCGATAAATATCCAAGTATTGATATTTATAGTATCAATCTGACCACTTCGGCTTTGAATGGAGTACCCGTTATCCAAGATGTAGTAGTTTTCTTGAGAGATTTAGACAACCTTACCGAAACCGCATCTCCTATCAACTAATTCCAAATTATTAATTCAAATCCGAAAAAGATATGAAACAGACAGTAGAAGAAGCGGCATACGATTATGCTACTAATAAAACGAAGTTCAGAAAAGACGTTCTGAAAGAAGTTGACGCGGATACCTACGTTTCACGTCATGCTGATAGTATGGAAGATTTTCAATGTGGTGCAGAGTGGCAGTCAAAGCAATCGCCTTGGATAAGCGTTAAGGAACGGTTGCCGGAAGAAGAACAAAAAGTTTTCGTTTTGACAATGCGTTATGGCGTACCATATATTCAAAAAGAAAAGTTTCGTAGAAGCAGCAATTTAGATACAAAGGAAAGATGGATTCACGGAAACAGTATCGTGTTGGCATGGCTTCCTATTCCGTCTTTTGATGAGATATTAAAGAACAACAATAAAAAATGAAAGCAATAACCATAAAACAGCCGTGGGCCTCTTTGATAGTCCATGGTATTAAAGACATTGAGAACCGTACTTGGAGCTGCCCTAAGAAATACTTAGGGCAGAGGTTACTGATTCATTCAAGCGGTAAACCTTTGAATTATGATAATTTCTATGATTCAATACTTACCAATGAGCAGTTATTGGCATTACCGGAAAACAAAGAGTGGAAAGATTTTAGTTTTTGTACAGGCTCCATAATCGGAAGCGTCGAGATAATAGACTGTGTACAAAACCATCCTTCCATCTGGGCAGAGAAAGGAGTTTATAACTGGGTACTAGCTAACCCTATTCTCTACGAAAATCCAATTAAGGACGTGAAAGGCAAATTATCCTTTTGGGATTATCCCGGTATCAAAGAGGTAAAGATAGAATGTCCGGAATGTGGCAGTATAGAAATAGCTGTTGAGGACTATACAACGGCACCATTCCCAACTTATTTGCATAGGTGTAATAAGTGTGAACATGTGATTATAGAAAGTGAGTGGAAGGAGGTAAAACAAAAATAAAATGAGTGAAGCAAAAATCATATTAGATGCCTGTTGCGGCAGTAGGATGTTTTGGTTTGATAAAGAAAACCCTTTGGTCTTATTTACTGACATCAGAGATGAAGAGCATACTCTTTGCGACGGTCGAAGTCTGAAAGTTCATCCGGATATTGTATCTGATTTTACCAATATGCCATTCCTAAATGAATCTTTTAAACTGGTAGTCTTTGATCCGCCCCATCTTTTAAATGTGGGTAAAGAAAGTTGGTTGGCCAAGAAGTATGGTAAACTTCCCGAAGATTGGCCAAGGGTGATAAAAAAAGGAATTGATGAATGCTTTCGAGTACTTGAAAATTACGGCGTTCTCATTTTCAAATGGAATGAAGACCAGATAACGGTTAAAGAAGTATTGAAAGCCATCGGACGGCAGCCGTTGTTCGGTCACACCACCGGAAGACATGGCAAGACTATGTGGATGTGCTTTATGAAACTACCAATTAACGAATAACTGATTAGAAAGGAGTGAAAAATGAAATATCCTAAAGTAAAG
>ENA-OQDE01000605-OQDE01000605.1-human-gut-metagenome-genome-assembly--contig:-NODE-605-length-19870-cov-37.472623_pt1 | contig 19870 bp, 20 predicted proteins | sample MGYA00242768_ERZ504595 | MGnify/ENA primary metagenome ERZ504595 (study PRJEB26092, sample SAMD00036307) | human gut metagenome | host: Homo sapiens | study: EMG produced TPA metagenomics assembly of... | reverse complement strand
CACTTAACGATTCCCTCGTCTCAAGCCTCTCTAAATGGAGCTAAATAGAATAAGTTGAAGGGTCCCAGCCTAAATGGGACCCTCTTTTTATCAAAGCTCTTTATGTCAATTCTGGTCTAACAGAGCCAAAAAAATGGTACTTTCAGAAGTTAATTTTAATGTGGGGGGGGGTACCATTATTTTAGTTTCGCAAAAAAATAATCCCTCTATGGGGAAGTTGCGTAGGGGGTTAGTCACAGATATTGGATAAAGCAGACCAATTTGGGGATAAATGACCACTTACGCCAAAATTAGTAGCATTTAGCGACAAAACATTGAAAAATGTGTAGCACATCGCTATGTTTTTATTACGAAAAGATTCCAAATTGGCTTATTTCGGACTCACTTTTCAAGCACCTTGCGATTTCTGTTGAAACTTGCTGACCTTTGGATGGGTCGAATAGGGCCTCGAAGGGGATGAATTTATCACTTTGACGGCGCGCACATTTAAACGATTTATTGCACTTTTGAGTAGCTTGGCGTTCGCGCTTGTCATAGCCCTTGCCGTCATTTCTTTTGTTCCTCGCGCATTTGGATACACGCCCTTTTCTGTGCTTTCGGGCTCTATGGAGCCCGAGTTTCCCGTCGGCTCCATGGTGTTTGTTCACCAGATTGAGCCGGCGGATATTGCCGTGGGCGACAATGCAACTTTTTACCGCTCGGACGGCGCCGTGGTGACGCACCAAGTGTACGAGGTCGACCCTGCGGCGCAGATGATCGGCACGCAGGGAATTGCGAACAAAAATTCAGACGGAAGCATCATGCACGATGCCGAGCAGACGCCATTTTCGCGCGTGATCGGCACTGTTTCTTTTTGTGTCCCTTACCTGGCTTCGTCAACGCATATTGCACGACGATGCCGGTTTGCTTGTTGTGGTGGCCGTTCTGACGCTGCTGATCGGGGCGTCGATAGTGCTCGATCGGATGGTTCCCGACGAGCCTGCGGGCAAGCATACCCGCGTGCATGCGAGGGAGCGGCGTTCATAGCGGCAGGGAAAAGCGTCGGCGGCGGTAGGGGCCGTTGCCGGGGAAAACGATTCTCGAAAGGAAGAGAACGATGGAAAACAAGAAGAAAAAGCGCTACGGCATCATTGCCGCCCTGTTGCTGTTGGTGCTGGCTGCGGCGTGGTACCTATGCATGGCTGACGGCGACCCAAACCAAGGTGAATGAGTTCACGGTTGGCAGCATCGACAAGCCTGAAGTGAAGCCCGACCCTGATCAGCCGAACAAGCCCGGCGACAAGCCACGGACCCCTCAGTGGATGGTTATCTGTTCGAGACCAAATGGACCGATAAATCCAAGATGATTCCCGACACCGACATCAATAAGAACCCCAACGTCGGCATCGGCAAGGATTCCGATAGCTCCTATGTGTTCATCTATGTGAAGAACGCAATTGTGAAGACAGACGCCGAAAACGCCCTTGCCAAGACCCCGTACTTCACCCTTAATTCCAACTGGAAACCGGTTGCTACTGACCAGGTAAAGACCAACGGTAGCGAAGGCCAGTACGTGAGCGGTCTGTTCATGTATACCGCTGATGGCACCAGCGCTCCTGCAGAGCTTACTCCCGCTGATGGCAAGGCTGCTTACACCGGTGAGCTGTTCAGCACCGTGCATATCCCGGCTGGCATGAACAACGCGGATGTCGTTAAAGATAAAAAGCCCACTATGACAGTCTCCTGCTACATCTTCGGCGCCGACCAGAAGGGCAACGAGACTGACGCTGCCGCCAACGCCGTTGCTCAGGCCAAGGAATGGGCTAAGACTCAGGCTCAGGCTTAATCCCCCCCACCGAGATTCCGACCCGCTCCCCACCCCTATATTCGGGTCGGGATCTCGGTCCCCCCCCCTTTTTTCATCGACGATTGGCGAACGTAATGCTCAACAATCTTTCCGACAATCAGAAACGCACCTTGGCGCTTGCCGCGATGGCGCTGTTGGCCCTGGCGTGCCTGTGCGGCACGCTGGCTTTTACCGTTGATATGGTTCCGGCGAACAACGTCCTATCGTTTGGCAGCGTGAAGGTACGAGTCTGCGAATACACCCTCAACGAGCAGGGCGAGGAGATTCCGTTTGAGGCCAACGAGTACGGGGACTATCCCGACACCAAGGCCAGCGGCTCTGACATCAGCCGCATTGTGCGCGTGGAGAACGCCGGCGTGCAGCTGAGTACGTTCGCGCTCGTCTACGCATGACGTCAGTGGCACCCGACGGTTCGAGTGCGGATGCCTCGGGCAGCGTTGCGTTTCATGTGAACGCGGGCGAGGGGTCCCCGTGGATCGATGGCGGCGATGGGTGGTACTACTACCGCGGATTGGCCGGGCGTGGCGGCACGCTCGACCCCGGCGCCATGACGGAAAGCCTCATGGACTCGCTGCGCTTTGTGGGCGACTACCACGATGCCGCGCGCGGCGGCTCATTCAGGCTCGATATCGATGTTCAGGCCGTGCAGGCCAAAAACCAGCAGGCAAGCGATACCGTCCTCGACGTGCTTGACGTCGCGGGCTGGCCGGAGGCGAACTAGCCTATGAAGATCAAGAACATGAACCGGGGCATGCTTAGCAGGCTGGTTGCCGTCGCAGCGATTGCCCTTTGCTGCGTCATGGCGCTGCCGATGGCGGTGCATGCCGAGGATGTGCCCGAGGCCAAAACCGAATTCCACATCAAAAACGAGGCTGACTTTTTGTCGTGTGTGGCGCTGTCGCGCGAGCGCGATACGTCCGGCTGGCACGTTTATCTCGATAACGACATTGAGCTCGACAGCGACGACATGAAAGACATCGTTGCAAACACCGTTAAGCATCTGTCGTTTGGCAACAAGGAGCATCCGTTTAAGGGCGTGTTCGATGGTCAAAACCACACCGTTGAGGGCCTGAACTACGACAAAGACGCTTTTGACCCCGAGCGCGATACGGGATTTTTTGCCGAGACCAACGGTGCCACCATCAAAAACTTCCTGGTCAAGGACGCCAACGTGTGGGCGGACTTCCGCGGTGGCATTATCGTGGGCAAGGCCGTCAATACGCGCTTCGAAAACGTTATGGTCATGGAGAGCACACTGCACGTGACCTGCGCCAACAATGCTCTCAACCTCATTACCAACGCAGGCTTTGAGGGCGGTCTCATCGCCGGCGAGCTCGACGGCTGCACCCTCTACAACTGCGAGGTCCGTGGCGGCCGTGCCGTCAACAATACGACCTCGGGCGTTCAGGCGCTCGGCGGTGAGGGTCTGTATATGGCGGCGTTTGCGGCTACGTTAAGAACTCGACTATCGAGTACTGCCGCGTGACGCCGACGCGTAAGGACGACGGCTCGATTGCCGAGAAGGGCATGACCGACGTCACCAATAAGTACGACGTGGCCATTGGCGCCCTGGGCGGCAACAACGTGTACGCCTCGGGTTTTGTGGGCTGCATGGCGGGCGAGGCCAAGATTATCGACTGCTTCTCGACGGCGCAGTGCTACAGCTATGCCGCGTCGTACGTGGGCGTCGTCGCCGTGACGCGTGCGTGGACGGGTGGATTGGCGGGTCGTATTCTAACCGACAAGAGCAACGAGCTCGTCCGAAGCCATTTTGCGGGTGACTTGAGCTCGCGTCAGTATAATCCCATCGCCGTGATCCCCATCATTCAAAACGATGTGAACCTGGGCGGTATTGCTGCGCGCGCCAACAAGGGAGACGCCACGGTTACCGAATGCTACTTTAAGCCGAGTGTGAGCCTTTCTGGCAACAGCCAGGGCAACCCTGCCAAAAAGAAAATCCCCGCGTTTGGCGGCGACGGTACCACTAAGGGCAACGGCTATGGTCCATGGGATGACGAGCGCTACACCACGCGCGAGCTGTGGGAAGAGCACGACTACGACTTCTGTGCCGGCACCATGCGCTCGACTGCTAACGACGGGACCCTGGATGGCCCGCACCCCAATGAGTGGGCGATGGATTACAAACTGAATATTCCCGTGCATGGCCAGAGCGTTAAGGCAACGACCGATTTTCCCGGTGCGGGCACCGCGACAATCGAGGCGACCAAACTCGGTATTGATCAGAAGACCTCGGATCCGTACGCCTTTGCCGTGAGCGCCGTGCTGGCGGGAACGGCCCAGGGCTTGGCCCAGGGCGATACGTCGGTAACGTTCAGGCAGGAAACCTCCGCAAAGCCCGCGGGGCTGAGCGAGGCGAACGGCGGCTACCGCTTTATGGGCTGGTTCCACGAGTCCGGAGTCAATGTGAACCGCATCGATGCCGATAACGCCTGGTTTAACGGCAAGACCGATGCTGCTGCTGTCGCTGCTGACAAGCGCGTCGAGGAGAACACGGACCACAATAAGGCTTCGACCTACACCGCCAACAACGGAAGCGGCGTCGATGAAAAATTCGGCTTCAAGGGTAACGACCTCTTTATCGCTTCATACGAGGCGCAGGTGCTGTTCTATAACGTTAAGGGCAAGACGCTTGATTGGAAAACCGGTGCCGCGCACGACAAGTCCACTGATTGGTATCGCTACGGCGTGGGTTTGACGCCCGCGGCTCCCGAAGACCGCGAGGGGCTTTCCGCTACCGCGACATTTATCGGCTGGACCACGCAGCCTAGCAGCGAGGAAGGTATGAACGGCGCCTATGCCGCCATCACTTCGGATAAGTTAGCCGAGCTTAAAAATCAGGGAGCTTTTTATCCTGCGGGTAGCGAGATCACTGTTGTCCGTCCAGCCGACTTCTATCCCGTGTACAGCGACTACGTGTCGAACATCATAACTGTGTTCGAGGGCAATGAGCAGGACGCGCTCAATGATGTGAGCCAGCGCGTTGGCGTGGGCAAAACCAAAGTCGACGTCAAGACTGCCGGGGGCGGCACTAGCGTCTACACGGTACAGGTGTGCAACACGGACGGTACGCCCCTGTCCGATGGCGGCAAGCTGCCCGACGGCTATCGCTTCCTGGGCTGGTACGAAAACAAGGGAACCGAGGATGCTCCGCTCGAGGTGCGCGTAAGCCGCGATCCCAGCTATACGCTCCCCGCAGATGTCGATTTAACCGTGCCGCATACCTACATCGCCCGCTTTGAGTACCGCGTGGACTATTACGTCAAGTCGATGACGAACGATGCCTATAAGGATTCTAGACTCCTCTGCTCTGTGTGGAACGGGTACCAAATTTCGTTTAACGAGCAGGTCGGATCGAGCTACGTGCGAGAGAATATCGTGCACTGGGGTTCCGAGCACGTCTATCACGGACTGAAGGAAAACTATAAGGACGAATGCAATGAGGGGCGCTTTGGGGCAGAGACGCTCATCGTTGCGCCTTTGAAAGCGTATTCGCATACGGTCAAAAACGATACAGGTGTGGATACCCGGAAAAATGTCATTGCCGATACGGATTTCCCGGGTTCGGGCACACTGGATGACGAGTGGGTCGCAGGAGCGCTGAAGTTTTACTTTAGGCCGGCGAGCAAGCGATACCATTTAAATTTCTGGACCCTCGAGCGCCAAGGCGGGTGCTGGACCTGCGTGGGCAACCCCGTTCAGAGCGAGATTGGCATCGATTCGGAGTATTACATGCGTGCCATGGTGACGACAAGCGTCAGCTTTTATGGCAAGGACGATGTCTCGGTTAAGAGCGTCACGCGACGTTATGAGGCTCCGTTGCTGCTGGACTCCGATAGCACCTACACCTATAAATATCCGTTTATCCATACCGAGCAGACGGTAGCCAACACGCCCGAGCACGGAAAGGAGGGTGACGTCAATCCCAACCTGACACTCGAAGCTTCTCCGACCGATGCGGAGATGGCGGTGCCGGGCTATAAGTTCCTGGGCTGGATTTCGACCGCCGAGGTTCAGAAGGATTCTGACGTCTGGAAGTATATCTACGACGTCGCCGGCGACCCCTATGTGACGAGTGATCCGGATAAGGCAGAGCCGTATCTGGCGACCGACGAGTCCAAGGTCACCCAGTGGCAGGATGCGTATCCCGTGTACGTAAAGTACGACGTTAACTACACCACCAACCTGCACCGCAAGGGCTTTGACGGAACGCCGGGCATCATAAATGTTCCGAAATTCGACATTACGCCCAAACTTGTGGCTCAGGAGAACGGTGACGTGGTGGCTACGGTGAGCCCCGACATTACAACGGAGGTGTACACCGACGGAACTGGCGGTGCCTATCAGCTTAGGAAGCTCGAGATCGAGCTTCCGGACGGAACTGTAGAGAAGCTCGAGGCGACGGGCGAAGGCGGCAACACCTATTCCTATCCCGTGGAGCCTGGCAAACCCTATACGTTTGTGGCCTACTACACGCCCATCGCGGTGGTGTATCACCTGAACGATAGCGTTGTCGATGGCAAGATTGCGCAGGAGGGCGATACGCTCGGTAATCTTAAGGACGGCATACCCACGCCGACGTTTGACGTGAGCAAGATTGATAAGGCCGAACGCGCCGGCTCGGAGCAGACGCCATTTCATGCCTTTGTGGGCTGGACGGAGCAAAAGCCTGCCGAGGGCAAGGGGTATGTGATTTGGTCGGACGGCGTTTCCATGGTGAATAAAAACACTGTGGTCAAGGCCCCCATGGAGCTGTACCCGGTCTACCGTGCCAGTGCGGTGCGTGTCCAATCAAATATCGATACCAATCTGGATGCCCCCGATTCCGTGCGTTATCTTTCGCGCACCGACTCTGGTGATCAAATTTCGCTGGAGGTAAAAGCTGCAACTGAGGTTGTCGGCAAGGATGGCACCAAGTACGACTTTGTTGGCTGGTCGCGTGACTATGAATCCGATAACAAGTACACCCTGATGACCGGTGACGACAAGTATCCCCTCGAGGGTAATGAGCCCTTTAAGAGCGCGATGTACACTGCGGTGTACAAGATCACGCCGTATAAGGTGCGCTATCACGGTGTTGACGGGTCGGTTATCTTTACGGCGACGGTCGACTCAGGCGACGAGCGCGCACAGGACGGCAAGTCCGGCTTCGTCTACACGGTCGATGTTCCCAAAATGGACGATGGCGGCAACCCCGTCTATGACAACAACGGCAATCCCGAGATGGAGCAAAAGTCCGTGGCATACGACCCGGACGCCCATTCCAAGATCGTCGCGCTGCTCGATGAGCGTGCGGCCGCCAATGGCGATATGCGTGAGCTCTTCTTGGAGTGGCGATATGTGGGCGCCGATGGTGATACGAAGCCTTGGGATGTGTTTAAGGACGAGCCAATTAAGGGCGACATGGACCTGTATCCCGTTACATATCGCGTGGTTGCCAAAGATACGTCTGATCCCGCGAAGTCCGAAACCATGACCGCGCAGCTTAAGTGGCTTCTCGATCCCGCCGCCGCCAACACCGTCGATGACAGTGCCGACAAGGCGCCGTTTAAGGTCTGTTTTGCCAAGCCGTTTATGGGAACGCAGCTGACTGTTACGGTAACGCAGGCAAGCTACGGCCCTGATACGGAGGGCGTTACTGCGGCGGAAGTGCGCGTAAACGACAAGTTTGTCTCGCTCTACAGTCTGGATTCGGGTGGCGGTTCGTTCGATCTGGCCAACCGCTTGGAGTCCAAGAAGACGGGCGAAGGCGAGCAAGGAGACGGCAATGCCGTATTCAACTTTGCCCAGACTCATGCATTGGCGATCGTTAAAAAGACTACCGATGCCAGTGCTATGGGGCAGACGTTCCGCTTTAAGGTGACACGCAAGAACGAGGGATCTGCTCCTGAGACGCGTATGGTCGAGGTAAAGGTCGATAAAACGCAGCAGGAAAACGACGAGACCTGGTATGTCGGCAGTGTGCAATTTGCCGCGCCGGCGGGTTTCTATACCGTCGAGGAAGATACGGCTTGGGCATGGCGCTACCAGGGTGAGCTGAGCACGCCGGGTAAGGCGCCCGGCAAATCTGCCGAGCTGACGATTTCGTCTGCTTCGAGCGCAGGCGACGCCGTGGTGACGTGCGTTAACACGCGCGCGAAGGACAAATGGGTCGATGGTGGCTCGCGTGCCAAGAATGTTTGGGAAAACGGCACGCTAAGGAGGGAGGACTAGGATGGGTAAGCGCAAGCAGATCGTCGCCCTCCTTGTCGGCGTTCTTCTTTTGGCTGGCGCTGCCGGCACCTTTGCGTGGCTTTCGGTTACGGGCGTGCTGGTCAACGAGTTTGGCTTTGGTTCGGTGGCGCCTCGGTAGAGAGAAGCTCAATGGCAACGTGAAGAGTGACGTCACGATTACAAACAAGGGCTCGGCTCCGGCATACCTGCGTGCTGCGGTGGATATCTACTGGCAGGACCAGGATGGCGCGCGCCTGTGGGATGAGCCGGTTGCGGGAACGGACTACGTTATTGAGTGGGGCAACGTGTCCGATGCGTCTGCTTCCAACAGCGCCTCGTCTTGGGTTGCCGCGTCCGACGGATTCTACTATTGGACATCTTCCGTTGCGCCGATGGACAAAACCGGCGTGCTCATCAAGAGCGTGACTGAGAGGAAGGCGGATGGCAAGAACCTGGTCGTCGACATTTCGACCCAGGCAATTCAGTCCACGCCCGATGACGCAGTTACAGAGGCATGGGGCTGTACGGTCAAGGATGGCGTGCTGGTGCCGCCGCATGGGGGTGCGTAAGCATGGCTTTTCCGATTCGCAAAGACGCTATGCGCGCCGTGCGCTGTGTGGTCGCGGTTGTTGCCTGTGTGGCCGCGCTTGCCGCGCCTGCCCGTGCGTTTGCCGATGCTCCCACGATTGCCTATGACGGAAATGCGCGTCAGCTGACGGTCTCGGGGGCGACGGGCTCCTCAGGGGAACCCGATCTGTTTCCAGCCTTTAAAGATCTAATGCCCGGCGATGTGCGCGAGCAGCAGATTGAGGTTCGTGCACGGGTGTAAAGTCCCAGGTACGCGTGTTTGTGCGGGCCGTTGTCGATCACGAGACGGCACACCTGCTGTCGCCCATTACCTTAACGGCGTCGGCGGGCGATGCGTCTGCAGGCTGGCTCCAGACGGGAACGCCGGGCAGCGTGTTTGCTTACCCCACGCAGGTCGCAACGTTTACGAGCGATGGCAGCACGGTGCTCAATTTGCAACTAAGTGTCCCGACGTCGGTGGGCAACGAGGTTGCCGACGCAAACAAGACCATTCGCTGGGAAATCACCGCCGAGGACGATGGCGAGAAGATCCCCATGCAGTCTGCTGACAGCAAGAAGCCCGGTTTGCTTGGTCTGGTGGCAACAGGCGACAACACGCTCACGTTGCTTTTGGTGTTGCTGACACTTGCAATCATCGCATTTATAGCCGCACTTCTTTTGTCCCGGAGATAAGCGCTAGGTTCATCTTCTAAACGCAACGCCCTCCCGGGCGGCGGGCACGAAGTTCCCTGCTCTACAGTCCTGCGCAAGACGAAGGCCACATTAAGTGGCCTTCTTTGCGTGCGGAACTCGCGATGAACTTCGAGCCCGCCGCTCGGGAGGGTGTCTCTTTATTGATAGAAGGCCTAATAAGCTGATGATTTTATGCCTGGATGTATTCGGAGTGGGATGGGCTTTCCGGATGGGCGGGGTTTTGGAAAGTCCATCCCGGAATTTGACTATGGAATGGGATGCACTTTCCGGTTGAATCCTTTGGCGGAAAATGTGACCCGGAATTTGTGATCGGAGTGGGATGCGCTTTCCCGACGGGGTCGCAAGGGGAAACTGCATCCCACTCCGGACATGAATTCTGGGACACAGTTTCCGGATGCAAAAAGGCCACATGACGTGGCCTTCAACTTATATATGTTGCGGATGCTTTCATGACAAGCCGCGCTTCAACACCGAGGCGTCTGCCTGGCGACGCGGAATGTAAGGTTCATCGCGAGTTCCGCACGAGCCGGAGAGCACTTAATGTGCTCTCCGTGCGAGCAGGACTGTCCGAGCAGGGAACCTTACGTTCCGCGCCGCCGGGCAGACGAACCAGTTAAGACGTGTCGCTATTTGATCTTGGTCGTACCCGGCGCCAGGTTGGGGTCGGTTTCGTTGGCTTCGGTCTGGAAGTGCTCGGTGTACACGTTCTTGCCGTCGCGGAACATCTCGTAGTATTGCATCTTGGCGTAATCCTCGCGCGCCTTGGTGGCGGCAGCGGCGGCGTCGTCGTCACCGGTGACGTTGGAGGAGAGTGCCCAGCGCAGGCTGGCGTCCTCGTAGCCACCGAGTTGATGGCGGGCAGTGACTTACGCAGCGTCATGTGCGCCTTCTGGTAGTCGGTCAGCGGGGCGCCGATCAGCTGCATGAGCTGGGTGGACAGGTAGTTGGTGGACAGGTCGTCGACCTCGCTCGTCTGGTCGCAGCCGGCAACGTCGTAGTTGGCCCAGATGATGTAGTCGGTCTGCCACAAACGCTCCTGGTGGGTGGCGTCGTCCTCGCCGGTAAACCACTTGTCATTGAACTTGGACGGGAAGAACGGCTGGTGGTCGCCCCAGAACACCACGACCACCTTACGGTCGAGCTTGCTCAGGGCGTTGAGGAAGTAACGCAGCGCCTGGTCGGACTGCTCGATGCACGAGACGTACTCGTCGACATCGGAGAGCGTACCGTCCTCGACGGTCTTGGCGTCCAGATCGGTCGTGTCGATATTCAGGTGCATCTGCTTGTCGACCGGCACCAGACCCGTATCGTAGCCCGAGTGGTTCTGCATGGTCACATCGAAGATAAATTGCGGATCGGCGTTCTGGTCGAGCAGCTCCAGAATCTTGTCGTAGGTAGCCTGGTCGGTCACCATACCGCGCAGAGTATCGGCGCCCTGGAAATCGTTGATGGACAGGAACTGGTCAAAGCCAAAGTCCTTGTAGACGTTCTCGCGGTTCCAGTTGGTCGCGTGGTTGGGGTGCATAGCCGTGGTGGAATATCCGAGCGACTTGAACTGCTCTGCCAGGTTCCCGGTCGTTTCCATGTTGTAGATGGTGTAGGGGTACACGCCCGAGCAGGTTGGCCATGGAGTTGCCGGTCATAAACTCAAACTCGGTATTGGCGGTACCGCCGCCGTAGGCGCTCACGTAGAGCTTGCCGCGGCTGAGGCAGTTGGACAGGTTCTTAAAGTACTGCGGGCCCTCGTAGCCGGCGCGCATGTTCTGGTAGATGGATAGGTCCGAGAAGGTCTCGTTCATGATGGCGATGACCGTGGGCTTCTCGCTATCGAATTGCTCCTTTGCGGCGGCGCGCTCGTCGCTCTTGGCCGCGTCGGACTTGTCGTAGGCCTTGGCGTACTTTTTGAGCGTGGCCTTGGCATCGTCGACGGAGTAGTCGGCGGGTTTGGGCGGCTTGATGGACTGTGCCGCACTAATAAAGGCAGGCAGGTAACCCTCGCGCCAGTAGCTCTCGAGCGGGCGCCAGGTGTAGACGGTGATGCCGAGGGTGTTGTAGTAGTCGATGAGCGTGACATGCGCGGTTACGCCGCCCAGGCACAGCACCGCCACGAGCAGGTTGGTGAGCAGCATGCGCTTGGCGTTGGCGGCACCCTTCTGACGGTGCGGCGCCACCAGGCCGGCGTACTCGCATAGCAGCATGGCGATGGCGGTAAATCCCATGGACAGCACGCAGAACAGCGAGATCGAGAAGGTGTAGCCGTTGCCGGCGACCGCGGCGGCGGTGGAGATGGCCGAAAGGTCGCCCGGCTGGATGGGCATGGATTTAAACGTGATGACGAAGAACTCGGCAATGCCCAGGACAAAGAGGGCAAAGGCCAGGACCGCGGGAGCTGCGCCGTGGCGCTGGAATAGGAAGAACAGGCCGGTCATGAGCACGGTGATGATGGCCCACTCGAGCAGGATGCACAGGGGGTAGACCCAGGTAAAGTCGTGGTTGGACGAGACCTCCATGCCCAGCAGCGCAAAGACGCCGGCGAGCAGCAGGCACAAGACGGCGGCGACGAGCGGTTTGCCCACAAAGGCGCCGCGCAGGCGGGCGAGCTTGCCAGTGGGGGCGGGAGCGTCGGCCGAGGCGAACGCAAAGACGCGCGGGGCGATGCGGTCGCGGGCGATGCTGGCCCAAGCGCAGCCGGTGAGGATGGCGTTGGTCAGGATGAGCATCACAAAGGCGAGCGGCTCGTTTTGCGCGACGAGACCCACGGCGCCCCAAATAGTCAAAAAGAGCTGGAACAGGCCGAAGGCGACGCTCCACCAAGAGCGCTTTTGGCAACGGTGCCCGACTGAGCGCGAATGGCCTTGGCCTCGCGCAAGACAAGGTAGACGGTCGCCGCAAGACCGACGAGCGAGATGGCGGCAGCGAACATGCTGAGACTCCTCACAAACTAAAACCTACGAAAGCGGGGGTTTACCCGATTGTTACCAAGATATGCGCTGCATTTGGTGACTGCGCACAACAACCAGCCATAATAACGCGCGTGCGTGGCGGTGTTGCGCAATGTAGCGGCGACCTGCGCGATAATGGACGGGAATTACACGGAAACGTAAAGGCTTCTTAAAGAATTAGCGAGGATGAGGCGATGAACGAGCAGGTTTGCAAGGCGGACATGGGCGGCGATGGAGCGGCGGTCGATACGTGCGGCTATCCGGTCGAGACCACGGGCAATGCGGTGCTGGACACGTTGGAGCACCGTTCCTCCACGCGCGCTTTTGCGCGCGATGACGACGGCCGACCCGTGGCGGTGACCGACGAGCAGCGGGCGGCGATTCTGCATGCAGCGAGCCGTGCGCCGTCGGCAGGCGCATGATGATGTATTCCATCGTGAGCATCCGCGAGCAGGCCACGCTCGATCGTCTGGCCGACCTGTGCGACCACCAGCCCATGATCGCCAAGCGCCCTGGCACTAATATTTGTGGTCGATTATGCCAAGTGGATCGATCTGTTTGAGCACGTGGGCTGCTTTGAGCCCGAGTTTGTCGAGCGTACGGGCAAGGCGCCCCGCCGCGCGCCGGGTTTGGGCGACTTTGCCATCGCGGCCCAGGACGCCGTGATCGCCGCGCAAAACGCCGTGGTTGCCGCCGAGGCTCTGGGCTTGGGGAGCTGCTATATCGGTGATATCGTCGAGAATGCCGAGGAAGTGGCCGAGCTGCTGGATCTGCCTCCCTATACCATGCCGCTGTCGATGCTCATCATCGGCACGCCCCGTAAGGAGCGCCCGGCAATCGCGCATCCCGTGGTGAACCTGGTGCACGAGGAGCGTTATTGTCGCGCCGACGCCGCGACGATGGATGCGCAGGTGGCCGAGATGGATGCGATGTTTCGCCCGCACGCCCGCGAGGTGGGCGAGCGCGTCATCGACATCTACACCCGTAAGCACACGAGCCCCTTTATGGCCGAGATGAGCCGCTCTATGGAGTGGTGGTTCAAAAACTGGCTCGGAAAATGATGAATGTGACAAGGGGATAGTCCCTTTGTCACATTCCATATCGCCGCGGTGGCCTAAAGACTGTATAAATCTTTATCTAGCTGGGAAAACAGTGCATTAAAACATGGGCCGATTACCTATAATCCTTCGAACATTAAAGTTGGGAGGAAACCGGCTTATGGAACAAAAGGCCAAGGAGGCAGCCTCGCACGCTGCGATTCCTGTGAGCATCTCGGCGATGCTCGTCACGCTGGGCGTGGTGTACGGCGATATCGGCACCAGCCCCATGTATGTAACCAAGGCGCTCGTTGCCGGCAACGGCGGCATCGGAAGCGTCACGGAGGAGTTCGTGCTCGGCGCGCTCTCCCTTGTCGTGTGGACGGTCACGCTGCTGACCACCATCAAGTATGTGCTCATCTCGCTGCGCGCCGATAACCATGGTGAGGGCGGCATCTTTGCCCTGTACAGCCTGGTCAAGCGCTGCGGTAAGTGGCTTATCATCCCCGCCATGCTGGGTGGCGCCGCGCTGCTCGCCGACGGCATCCTGACGCCGGCCGTTACCGTTACCACGGCCATCGAGGGCCTGCGCACCATCCCGGCGGTCCATGCCGTGCTGGGCGATGACCAGGGCCGCGTCGTCGCCATTACGCTCGCCATCATCATCGTGCTCTTCTTGGTACAGCGCATCGGTACGGCCAAGATCGGTCACGCCTTTGGCCCCATCATGACGCTGTGGTTCCTGTTCTTGGGCGGTACGGGTCTGTTCTTTGTCCTCCAGCACCCCGCCGTGCTGCTGTGCCTCAACCGGTGCGCGGCATCGCCTTTTTGCTGAGCCCCAACAACCATGCGGGCATCATGATTCTGGGCAGCTGCTTCCTCGCCACCACCGGTGCCGAGGCGCTCTACTCCGACATGGGCCACGTCGCCGCGGCAACATCTACGCTACCTGGCCGTTCGTTAAGTGCTGCCTGCTGCTTTCCTATATGGCCAGGGCGCTTGGCTTATGAACAACGCTGCCAACCCCGAGCTCATGGGCATTGCCGATCTCAACCCGTTCTACCAGATGCTCGCCCCGGGCCTGCGCCCGTTTGCCGTCGGCCTTTCCACCGTCGCAGCCATCATTGCCTCGCAGGCGCTCATCACCGGCGCATTCTCGCTGGTGTCCGAGGCCAGCCGTCTGGACCTCATGCCGCACATGCAGGTCTTCTATCCTGCCGAGACCAAGGGCCAGCTCTACATCCCCATGGTCAACAATGTCATGCTCGTGGGCTGCGTCATTGTGGTGCTGCTGTTCCAGAACTCGGCGCATATGGAGGCCGCCTACGGCCTTGCCATTACGCTGACTATGATGTGCACCACGCTGCTGCTCTTCTTCTACCTGCACGAGGAGCGCAAGCTCAAGGTCGCGCCGTGGATCTTCGCGGCCTTCTTCCTTTTGCTCGAAGGCTTCTTCTTCGTGAGCTCGCTCACCAAGTTCTTCCACGGCGGCTATTTCACCATCCTCATGGCCGCGCTCATCATGGGTATCATGGTGTGCTGGTACAACGGTACGGCTGTTGAGCAGCGCCAGTTTACGCTGCTGCCGCTGCGCAGCTACCTGCCGCAGCTCAAGCGCCTGCGCGATGACGATCGCTACGAGCGCCTGAGCGACAACATCGTGTACCTGACCAAGGACACCCATACCGACTACATCGACCGCGACATCGTCTACTCGATTCTGGACAAGCATCCCAAGCGCGCCCGCGCCTGGTGGTTTGTGAATGTCGAGACCATGGACGAACCGCACACCTTTGCCTATTCGGTCGAGACGTTCGGCACCGACTACGTGTTCCGCGTGCATCTGTACCTGGGCTACAAGATTAACCAGCGCGTCAATGCCTACCTGCGCCAGGTCGTTCAGGACCTGGCTGCCACCGGCGAGCTGCCGGCGCAGACGCATGACTACTCGGTCTACAAGGATCCGGGCAACATCGGTACGTTCAAGTTCGTCCTGATCCGTAAACTTCTGGCGCCCGAAAGCGACGTGGAGCCCAGTGAGCGCACGGCCATCACGCTCAAGTACATCATCCGCCGCGCCGCCGGCACGCCTGCGCGTTGGTACGGTCTGGAGAACTCCAACGTGAGCTTTGAGTACGTGCCGCTGTTCACCAAGTTCAAGGCCGTGAACAAGATGCAGCGCCTGGCCCCCAACGAGCGGCCGTAGGCGCCGACAGGTTGCACGGAGTTGGTTTTCGATGGACAAGATTGGGACCGGGGAGGCAAACATGGATGCAAAGATGCTTGATGGCCGCGAGGTGGTTGCCGAGCTGGTACGTGAGGCACGCGCCGACGCCGCCGAAGATTGGTTTTTGACGAACCGTGCCAACATGGACATGGCCGACCGCGTGATCTCGATCGTGGTGACGCTGCTTGTCGCGGCGTGCGTTTGCGCGCTGCTCGCGCACGTGCTGTTTGTCTAGCGACCGCCGGTCGTAGAAGGCTTTACACTTGGAACCACCACAAGGGAAACCACCACAAAGGTGCCTGTCCCTTTGTGGTGGTTTTTGTTTTTAAGAGAGGGGCGGGGCGCTGATGGACGTCCGTACGGACGGCGATATTGCCGATAGCTTTTGGTGGCGGCGCACAACGCTGACGCGCCGCACTCCTCTGTATGACGCTTGCGTATCGGTGGGGCTGTTGGTCGCGGCGACGATTGTGGGTGCGCTGCTCGACCATCCGGGTCTCGCGCCGAGCATCATGATCGTCTATGTGTTCGCCGTTCAGCTGTGCGCATTCTTTACCTGGAGTCGCCTGTATTGCTTGCTGAGCTCGGCTGCCGCCGTGGCGCTCTACAACTTCTTGTTTGTCGGCCCGCGCTACTCGCTGTCGTTTATCGACCGTGTCTATCCCGGCATGTTCTTCATCATGTTTGTGGTCTCGCTTGTGTCGAGCTCGATTGCGTTGGCCCTGCGCCGCGCCTTGGCACAGGCTGCCGCTAGCGACCGCCGTACGCATATGGTGCTCGAGACCAACCGTATGCTGCAGCGGTGTGCCGATCAGCAGCAGATTGTCCATGCCATGGCAACGCAGCTAGCGCGTCTTTCGGGCTGTCCGGCCGTGTGGTACAGCGCCGACGCCGAGGGTGATGACCTGCTGCCGCGTGCGACATACACGGCCGTGGGCGATGCCGCGCCGGTGCACGAGCTGGCGCCGCAGATGCCGCCGCGGCTCTCGGCGTCCGCCTATGTGGGAACGCCGCTCGATGCCACCTATGGCGGCTCGGCGTTTTATGGCATCTACCTGACGGTTCGCACGGGCGACGGCTTCGTCCGTTCGGGCGACCCCGCCTCGGTGGTGGGCGTGCTGGCTATCGTTGCCGAGCCCGACGTGCTGACGCATGAGGAGCGGACGCTTGCCGATGCCATCGTGAGCGAAGGCGAGCTGGCGCTCGACCGCGCCCGCGCCATGGAGGCCCGCGAGGAGCGGCGGTGCTCGCCAAAAACGAACAGCTGCGCGCCAACCTGCTGCGCTCCATCTCGCACGATCTGCGCACACCGCTTACCAGTATTTCGGGTAATGCCGACGTGCTGCTCGACCAGGGCTCGACCGGCACCGCCGTGCTCGATGCCCAGACGCGCCGCGGCCTGCTTCTATCCATTCGCTCGGATGCGCTGTGGCTCAACGCCACCGTCGAGAATCTGCTCGCCATCACCAAGCTCGAGGGCGGCGGCATGCGTCTGTCGACTACGCTCGAGCTCATGGACGATATCGTCGAGGAGGCGCTGCGCCACGTGAACCCTGCCGTGCGCGAGCACGACCTTAAGGTGGTGGCGTGCGATGAGCCGGCGCTCGTCAACGTCGATGCACGCCTGATGGTGCAGCTGGTGGTCAATCTGGTGAACAACGCCATCACCTATACGCCCGCGGGCTCGCATATCATGATTTCGATTAGCGTCGACGATGGACGCGTGGCGTGCTCGGTGGCCGATGATGGTCCGGGCATCGCACCCGAGGATCGCGAGCGGATCTTCGAGTCGTTCTACACCGCCAACCACGGTCTTGCCGACAGCCACCGCAGCGTTGGCCTGGGTCTTTCGCTCTGCCGCTCCATTGCGTTGGCGCATGGCGGTAGCATAGAGGTTGCCGCGGCGGACCCGCACGGTTCGGTCTTTACGATTGAACTTCCCGCCGCCGACGTTTCGTTTGATAAGGAGTAGCGCTGTGCCGAACTCTGCCGTAAAACCGCTCATCTTGGTCGTTGAGGACGACCCCGCCGTTCGCAATCTTATTGTTGCCGCGCTCGAGGCGCACGGCTTGCGTCATATGGCTGTGGAGACCGCCCATGCCGCCATCGCCGCCGCTTCGTCGCAGGCGCCGAGCATTGTGCTGCTCGATCTGGGCCTGCCCGATATGGACGGCGTCAAGGTGGTGGAGTCGGTGCGCGCGTGGTCGGGCATGCCGATCATCGTGGTTTCGGCGCGCAGCGAGGACGCGGACAAGATCCGAGCGCTCGATGCCGGCGCCGATGACTACCTGACTAAGCCGTTTTCGGTCGAGGAGCTGCTCGCGCGCATTCGCACCACGCTCAGGCGCCTTTCGTATGCGCAGGCGGGCGGTGTTGTCTCCGAGGGCTCGTTCGATACCGGCGAGTTGCATATCGATTTTGATGCCGGCATCGCCACGATGGATGGCGAGGAACTGCATCTGACGCCGATCGAGTACAAGCTCTTGTGCCTGCTGGCACACAACGCCGACAAGGTGCTGACGCACCAGTTTATCTTGCACGAGATCTGGGGCACGGCGACCAAGAGCGACCTGGCGAGCCTGCGCGTCTTTATGGGTACGCTGCGCAAAAAGATCGAGTCCGATCCCGCGCACCCGCACTATATCCAAACGCACGTGGGTATCGGTTACCGATTGGTCATCCAGGGATAGGTCGGCATCCGCATCCCAATATGAGTTGCGGTGAAATACGGTCTAAATTTGCCTAATCCCAGGCAAAACAGTCCGTATTCCACCGCAACTTTGTTATTTGCCCTTGGGCTTGCTGGCGTAGAACTTCTTCTTTTTGGGCTTGCCGGCGGGGGAGGGTTTGCCGGCAAAGTTGGACTTGTCGTTGCCGGCCTGCGCGTGCGCGGGTACTGCCGCACGGGGCTTGCGGGCCTCGGGGTTGCGCAGTTCCTCAACGCGCTCGGCAATCTCCTCGGCGCTAAAGCCGACCTCGGCCATGGCGTCCTCGATGGGCAGGCGGCGCACGATGTAGCAGTGGTGTACCTTCTGGTTGCGTGCGAAGTCCTCGGGGATGGTCTGCGCCGTAATGTCCTCCAGCACCACGCCCGCGCGTGCGAGCTTGCGCGTTTCGGGGCGGAAGCCTCGCAGGTTGCAGCTAAAGATGGCGTGGCCGCCCTGCGCGAGCAGGCGCGATACGCCGGCCAACAGCTCAACATGGTCGCGCTGGACATCCCAGGTGCGGCGGCCCATCTTGGACGAGTTCGAAAACGTGGGCGGGTCGACAAAGATCAAGTCCCAGCGGTTGCGCGTCTGGCGCTGGTCGCGAATCCAGGCGAGCACGTCGTCGCGCACAAAGTGATGCTGCGGTCCCACAAAGCCGTTCTGGCGCATGTTGCGCTCGGCCCAGTCCAGATAGGTGTTGGAGAGGTCGACCGTCACGGTCTCCTCGACGCCGCCATCGGCCGCGTAGCAGGTGGCAGTGCCGGTGTAAGCAAACAGGTTGAGGAAGCGGCGCGCCTGCTTGGCGTGCTCGCGCACTAGGTTGCGGGTGACGCGGTGGTCCAGGAAGATGCCCACATCCAGATAGTCGTCAAAGTTGACGGCAAAGGTGAGCCCGCCCTCTTCGATGAGCGGCAGACGACGGCGCGCGATGTTGGCGCGCTCGCCCGATGCGCCCTTACCGGCTCCCTGCTTGCCGTACTGCGAGCCGCCGCGCGAACGCATGCGGGCCTTGGCGTGCACGTGTTCGGCCGGAACATCTAGGATGCGCGGCGCGATGGCCAAGATGTCGAGCATGCGGGCCTGGGCCGGCGCGGGGTCGATGGTCTTGGGTGCGGCGTATTCGGCGATGACGAGCCAGCGGCCCGGCGTCTGCGGGCAACCCTCGTACAGGTCGATAGCGGCGGAGTAGTCGGGCAGGTCGGCATCGTAGACGCGGTAGCAGCTCACGCCCTCGCGCCTGGCCCACTTGCGGCGCAGACGGGCATTCTTGCGCAGGCGGTTGGCGAACTGCTCGGACTCGGGGATGAGCACGGGCAGCGGCTTGCCGTCGCCCAGGTCGAGCATGGCGGCAGGCTCGGGCATGGCGGAAACGGCGGCTTCATCGTTGACTTCGTTGGCATCCGCAGCCTCGGCCTCGGCATCCGCACTGGTCGCAGCCTCAAACGCTGCGGCGGCGTGGTCGAGCGAAGGCCAGACTTCGACGGTCGCCTCTTCGTTGTTGGGCATGACGGCGATCGAGCGCTCGGGCTCGGTGTGGAGCGCGCGGGCCAGCAATCCGTCGCGGGTGAGCGCGGCGACCGGCGCCGCGGCAAGCTCGG
>ENA-OQDE01000604-OQDE01000604.1-human-gut-metagenome-genome-assembly--contig:-NODE-604-length-19877-cov-3.032405_pt1 | contig 19877 bp, 24 predicted proteins | sample MGYA00242768_ERZ504595 | MGnify/ENA primary metagenome ERZ504595 (study PRJEB26092, sample SAMD00036307) | human gut metagenome | host: Homo sapiens | study: EMG produced TPA metagenomics assembly of... | reverse complement strand
CCATTATCACCGGAGGCGCGAAGCTCATGCTCAGAATCCCCAAGGGCGTGGCCATGGCGCTGCTCCGCACCGGCGCGAAGACCGGGGCGAAGCTCGTGAAGGCCGGCGCGCACGCCGCGGGCGAGGCAGTGAAGGACAGGATCGACAGCGGCGAGATGTCCGAGAAACGATTGCAGAAAAAGAAGGACGGCGACCTGCACGAGCTGCAACTCGACGACTCGACCATGCGCGAGGTGCAGCGCAGCCTCAAGACCGCCGGCATCGACTACCACCTCGAACGCGCCGACCAGGGCCAATTCATCCTGCACTTCGCCGGCAGGGACGAGGACCACGTCCGCCACGCCGTGCAACGCGCGTTCAAGAACATGGGCCTGGACATCGCCGACGAAGACTTCACCGTCGAGCAGACGGAACAGCAGGAACGGACGACGGAACAGACCCGCAACGAACCGGAAACCCCGACGCGGGAGACACCCGTCGAACCGGCCGCGAAGCCCCTGCCGACACAACGCATCGCATGGGACTTCGTGGACCCGGAGGTCATGGAGATGGCCGCGAACAGCCTCGCCGCCCGCCACCCCGAACTCTCATGGGACAAGCTCATGGGCGACACGACATGGAACGAGCAGACCGGACGCGACTTCGCCGACCGGATCATCGGCAAGGCCGCCGCGCCCCGACATTGCGCGACGAGCTCGACACCATCCTGCGAGACGACTACGGGCAGGGCGCGCAAACCCAGGAGCAGAACCGTGCGCAGACACCCGAGCCAAGCCGGGAGACGCCGGCAACGGAGCCGGAACCCACGCCGGCCGAAACCCAGTCGAAGGACCCGCAACAGCAGACGCAAGCCAGAACCAATGGCCCCAAGCCGGCCGGCAAAGCGCAGAAGCCGAAGCCGATCCGATCGAAGAAGGCACTGCTCGAACGGTTCAAGACCCGGCTCAACGAGAACCTTGCCGAACAGAAGAACCACATGCCACCCACCCAGAACAGGAACCGCACGCCCCGCAAGGGCCGCTGAAAGGAAACCACAATGAACCAGCAGGAACAGGCGACGAAACGCGCCGCGATCTTCCAGGACACCATCAACGGGACCAACGACCCGACCCCATGGCCGGTGACCATGTGGCCACGTCCGGCGACACGATATGGACGGCCGGCACGGCAAGGACTGCCGGCGAGGACTCTGTGGGCATGATCTACGCTCCCGGCGAAACCATCGCCCACCGGAACACAATCGCCGGCGACACCACCCGCGCCACCGAATCCTTCGCCATCAGACCGACGGACGGGCAAAGCCCGATGGACGCGATGCTCGCGGGCATCGAACAGTGGGACCACCGTCATCCCGACCAGTGGGACACCGTGACCACACCGGGCGAGTACCGCATGACGGATCCGACGACCGGCCGGCCGCTCCCGATGGGATGGAGCGACAGCCTCGCCGTGGCCGCGTCCGCGGCGGGCCGGCTCGACCCCGACCTGCTCCAGGCCAGCCTCATGCAGAACGCGGTCGAGCACGAGCCGCGCCCCTGCGTGTTCTTCCTGGAGGACAACGGCTACGACCTCATGGTCTTCTCCTGGCATCAAAACCAGCAGGGACTGTTCGACGCGATGACATTCAAACACCTGCAATACGACGACCTGAGCATGCAGGTCACGACCATCAGCCACAGCGAGGACATGAGGGAATCCTTCCCCGCCAAGACCATGAGCGACGGCGAACTGCTCACCCAAAGCCGCGTCTACCGGGACGAATACCAGTTCTGGCGCGAACAGGACGGCGGACCCGTCGCCCATGGCATGACCGGCCGCGTCATGCGCAGCGGACTGCTCAAACCGGGACTGGAGCAGAAGCCGCTGCTGAACCTGAACGACGGCCGGCGCGCCCCGGACTGGGACGAGTTCACCGACCAGGCCGCCATCTCGATCCTCCAAGGCCGCCCCGTCTCACCGACGCCAGCACTCCCCCAGCAGGAGCGGCCCGGACGGTCCGCCGATCCCGCGGACGAGACGCCGGAACGGCAGGAACCGGCGTACGCGACCACGGCCACGAGACAGGTCTGGCCGAACGCGTGGGTGGCGAACAGGCTCGCGCACACCTATATATTGCACGCGAAGGACGGACGCGACTGGCCGAAGATGATCGTCGGACTCCCCCGCGGCACCGTCATCGACGGACAGGACCTGACCGGCTGGGCCACCGACATGTTCATGAGCGGCAAGAACCAGAGTCAGAAGAACGAGGGACGGGCCGTCAACCTCAGATTCAGACCCGGCACCCCGGTCGAACTGTTCACCGGCCGCGGCGCGGAACGCCGCACCGTGCAGGTCGACCCGCAGACGCTCGTCCAGGCAATCATCGACGCGCAGAAGCGCAGCCGCGACGCCGAGGAGACGCTCGACACGGCATCGGTGGAACTCGCCTCGAAGACCGTGGAGGAATCCTGGCCGCAAATCAGCCGCATGCAGGGCCGGTTCGCCGAATACCGGCGCGACGGCACGTACAAGCCGGCCGTCGCATTGAAATGGGCGCGCCGCCTCGTCGACCGGACCGCCGGAGGGGACGAGGGACGGTGGACCAACCGCCAACGCCGTCAGGCCGCCGGCCTGCTCATCCAGGAACTCGCCGGCGCACAGGAACCGATGCAGGACAGGGACAAACGCCGACCCGGCCAACCGTCGAACAGGACGCGGAGGAGACGGGCACGCCACGGAAAACGGAACCGACCAAGGAGACGGAACAGGGACGGGACCACGACGAAGCCGGCTCGCCGGCCGCCAACCCGGGAGCGAAAGCCGAACCGCCGGAGACGACGCGCCGCGACGATCCGGAGCGGCGGCACGCGGACCTGAAGTCAACGCTCGACCGGTTCCATACCAGGCTCAGGGAGAACCTCGACGGACTCAACACAGCCACGCCGGCACCCGGCATCGACCGGATCGGCGGACAGCGGAAAACCCTATAGGAAAGGAGAGAACCATGGCGAGAAGACGCCTATACGCGAAGCAGACGGCCCCGGCCGAATACGAGCAGATCGACCTGTTCAGCCTTCTCGAAGAGGAGCAAAGACAGGCCGACAGGATAGCGGAGCAGGTGCGCGGATACGAGATAACGGTGGGCCACGTCGCGGTGCAACGGCTCCGCGCGCGCGGCGCGGACGACGAGACGATAGCCGCCGTGGCGGCCGAATACCGGGAGAACCGGCTCCGCGGACTCGGCCGGCGGGACGCGCGGATCGCCGCCGAGAAAAAGCTCGGGGTCGGCGCCGACACTCCCGGCGAAACCACGCCGCAACCTGTGGTAAAACGTTTTACACAATTCTCCGGCACGGAAAACAACACTGAAGGAAGGAACAACAATGGACGAGATGACATGGACCGACCCGCAGCTCAAGGCACGCTACGAGGAGAACAGCAGGAAGCTGGAACACCTGAAGGAGACGCTGCCGAACCTGTATTCCGAGGACGCGCTGCCGTACAAGGTGTTCACGACGAACAGCGTCCACGGCATCCAGCGGATGCGTCTCATCTGGCTCAAGGAGCACCATCCCCAGTGGTTCAGGGAGATGATGATGGCCAACGTGCTCGAGGAGCATCTGCGGGACATCGAGACGCGCACGAGGGAACGCCAGGCGCAGATCATGGACCAATTGATGGAGTCCAGGCACCTGCTCAACCGGACGGACTGCCTGAAGGCGGCACCACAGCTGACCGACCTGGACCGGCTCAACGGGATGAACGAGGCCCAGTCGGAGTCGATGAGCATGGCGATCCACGAGGTCGTGGAGAGCTTCTAGCATCCCTCGACGCGCAGCGCGCGCGTTCGCCCCGCGAACGCGCCGAAGCGAACATCGCCGCCATCCAGACACTCAAGAAACTCGGCGGAGACAACGGCGGCCGGCCCTCGGCGAGGCAAATGGATACGCTGCGCGGATATTCCGGCTGGGGCGGATGCGCGGACGCGTTCTCGGACAAGCCTGAATGGCGGACGATCCGCGGCACGATAGAACAGGCCCTCACCCCGGAAGAGTACGCGCAGGCGCGCGCCTCCACACTGACCGCCTACTACACGCCCGGCCCAGTGGTCAAGGCCATGTGGGACGCGCTCCGCATCGGCCCCGCGCCCATCCAGGTGCTGGAACCCGGATGCGGCACGGGCAATTTCATGGCCGGCATCCCCGACGACGTCGCGGCGCACGTGTCGGGCGTGGAACTCGACCCGATCAGCGCGCGCATCGCCGCCGCACTGAACCCGTACGCACGATCCTCAACGCGGACCTCGCGGACTGCACCATCCAACAGGGATCGTTCGACCTCGCCATCGGCAACGTGCCCTACTCGGGCGACATCAGCCTCGACTACCGGACCACGGGAGGCGGCACGTCCCGCCTCCCCCTGCACGACTACTTCATCGAACGCTCGGTGGACGCGCTGCGCCCCGGCGGCGTCGCGATGCTGCTGACCAGCAGGTACACGCTCGACAAACGCTCCGAGACCATGCGCGCCGACCTCGCGAGGAAAGCCGAGCTCATCGGCGTGGTGCGTCTGCCGTCCTCGACGTTCGCCCGCCAGGCCGGCACCGAGGCCGTCACCGACGTGCTGGTGCTGCGCAGACGCGAACGGACGCTCGACCGCACGCCCGACGAGGCATGGATCCACTCCACACCGATCGCCGTGCCCGGCTACCAGACGTGACCGTCAACGTCAACCAGGCGTCGCCAACGACATGCCCACGCACGCGGTGGGCGACATCAGACCGGTGATCGGCCGGTTCGGCGGCGACTTCGACGTCGTCTTCCAGGACGACACGGAACGGATCGGCGAACGGCTCCGGACGATGCTCTCCATGCAGATCGCCCACGGCAGGCCGCCGTTGCAGCTGGGCGAGATGGAACCGGCCGAACGCGCGGAGGTCATCGTCCGCCCGGCCCATGTGACCCCGTTCGAATACTCGGTCGACCCTCGCGGCGTGGTCTGGTACGGCGACGGCGCCACCGTCACCGAGCCGCCCACGGTCAGGGAGACGAGGCGCGCCGACTGCGCGGCATGATCCGCCTGCGCGACCTGGCGCGCGAACTCCAACGCCTCGAACTCGACCCCGCCCGCGTGGACGACCCCGCCGTGGAGGCCAAACGCAAGGAACTCGACCAGGCATACGACCGGTTCACCGGCGAGTTCGGACGCCTGAACGACCGCGCCAACCGCCGCGCCTACGACAGTGAGGAATCCGGCCGCCACCTCATCATGGCGTTGGAGGAGACCGATGAAAAAGGAAGGTTCGTCGGCAAGGCGAAATGCCTCTCGCAGCGGACCATCAGCCCCGTACCGCCCATGCCCGACCATGCGGACAGCCTGGACGACGCGCTGAACATCAGCCTCGACCGCGCCGGCAGGGTCGACCTGGAACTCATCGCGCGCCTCGCCGACACCACCGTCGAGGAGGCCGAGGCGGCCTGGGCGACCGAATCATACGCGACCCCGACACCGGCACGGTCATGCCCGCCGAGGACTACCTCGCCGGCGACGTGGGAACGAAACTCGACCACGTCACGGCCATGGCCGAACATCTGAGACGCCGCGCCGGCACCGAGGCCATGACCGAGTTCACGGCATCCACCTACGCGACGCCGGAGGACATGCCCGCCACGGAGCGGGCGGGCGAATGGATCAGCGAGGCGGGCGCGGACGTGTGGCGCAGCCTCAAGGACCCGTACTCCGCCGAATCCTACAGGGATCCGGCACCGGTCATCGAACGCATCAACGGCCGGGACGCGTGGACCATGGGCTGGAGCCGCAACCCGGAACTCGTCCTCGCCCTCGCCTGGCGGGCGGTGGAGGAGCTTCCCGAACAGCACGCGCGAGTCACCCTCGAACGGTCCGACACCGGCGAGAGGAAGCCGTGGCAAGCGCCGGCGTGGCACCAATCGCACGGCACCAGCCCGCTGTGGGACGCATTGTGCTGGACATGGCGCGACGGCGACGCCCCGCAGAACTACGCGCCGATCCTCGCGGACCGGGACATGCCCGTCAGGGACCTCGCCCTCTTCGTCCACAAGATCGCGCACACCGACCGTCTCGACACCGCCGACAAGACCGCGATCCTCTCCAACCTGTTCGAAAGCTGGCGCGCCGACGACGCGAACGGCCGGCCCGTCTGGATGGACACGACCATCGGCGGAATGGCACGCACTCTCATGCCCGACACCGACGATCCCACGCGGCTCGCCGAACGTCTCGCCACCGACATGCCCTCAGCGAATGGATCTGGGGCATCGCCCGCGAACTGCCCGAAGACCTGCGCCAAGGGCAGAAGCACAACGCCTACGGCGTCCCGCCACGCGTCGTCGACGCACGCCCCGACGACTACCAGGCGTTCCACACACGCCGCGAGGAACAAATCAAGCAATGGCGGGAACTGCCGGAGCACGCCGAGGCCGCGCGCGCCGACCAGGCGGACGCGGAACGGCTCGAACACGTGGCCGGCCTGCTGGAACGCGTACAGCCCACCCCATTGGAGGCCGAGCAGATCAAGCGCCGTTGGGAGCCCCGTGGATCCCGCCAGGGACGTCCACGACTTCATGATGGAGACGTTCAACGTGCGCGGCCACGGGCTCACGCCCGGCAAGCTCGCCCAATACTCGGTCGACTGGATTCCCCAGCTCGGACAATGGCGCGTCGGCTACTCGGGCGGCGGCGACATCGACTACAAGGCCGCGAAGACGTACGGCACCGAGGACCGCAACCCGTTCCAACTGCTGGAGGCGTGCCTGAACAACGCGCAGATCACCGTCACCAAGGACTCCCCCACGGAGACCACGCCGGCCGGCAAGCCCAAACGAGTCAAGGACCAGAAGGCCACGATGGCCGCCATCGAGAAGGCCAACGCGATCCGCGACGCATGGAACCAATGGGTGTTCAGGGACCCCGACCGCGCGCGAAGCTCACCGCCCTGTACAACCGCAGATTCAACAGCATGCGCCCCCGCCACGTCGGCGGATCCTACCTGACCACGCCCGGCATCGCCACGGCGTCCGGCTCCGCCCCCACCAGAAGGACGCGGTGGCCCGCGCCCTGCGCAGCGACGAGGGAACCCTCATCGCCCACGTCGTCGGAGCCGGCAAGACGTTCGAGGGCGTCGCCCTCTCCCACGAGGCGAAACGCTCGGCAAGGCGTCCAAGCCGATGCTCGTGGTCCCCAACCACCTCGTGGACCAGTGGGCCGGCGACGTGCTCAGGCTCTACCCGGCCGGCCGTATCCTCGTCATGGACAAGGACGCGCAACGCAACCCCGAATCGGTGCGCCGATTCTGGGGACGGGTCGCCACCGGCGACTGGGACGCGGTGATCGTGCCGGAAAGCCGGTTCAGCCAACTGCACGTCAGCAAGGAACGCCGGCTGAGGAACATGCGCGTCCGCGTCGATGAGTTCGCCCATGCCGTCGAGGCCGCCGCCAAGGCCAGGGGCGACAAGGACCCGACCGTCAAACGGCTGGAGGCGGCGCGCAAAAGCACCGAGACCGCCATGAACAGGCTGCGCGACGGCAAGGAGTCGCGCGACGACAAGGCGCTGGCGGGCATCGAGTTCGAATCGCTGGGCGTGGACATGCTCATCGTCGACGAGGCCCACCACTTCAAGAACCTCGGTGTGCCCGTCGCATCCGCGGACCTGGGCATGCAATTGTCGTCCGCCGCGAAATGCGAGGACCTGCTCGACAAATGCGAATGGCTGCGCGAGGCCGGGCACGGCGGCAACATCGCGTTCATGACCGGAACGCCGGTATCCAACTCCATGAGCGAGCTGTACAACATGCAGCGCTACCTCGCGCCCGGAACCCTCAAGGCGCAGGGGCTGGACACGTTCGCCGCATGGGCGGGCGCCTACGGCCAGGTCGTGCCCACCGTGGAACTGAAACCCGAAGGCAACGGCTTCCAGGTCAGGCAAAGGTTCGCGCGGTTCCAGAACCTGCCCGAACTGATGAATGCGGTGAAGCAGTTCACCGACATGATCACCAACGACGACATCCAGCTGCCCCTGCCCGAACTGGAACAGGTGCCCGTGCCGGTACCCATCACCGACCGGCAGAAGGAGGAGATGGAGGAACTGTCCGACAGGGCGGACCGCGTGCGCGACGGCGACGTGCCACCGGAGGACGACAACCTCCTCAAGATCACGGGCGACGGACGCAAGATCGCCCTCGACCCCAAACTCCTCAAAGGCCACGAAACGACCGGCCGTTGGAGAACGGCAAGATCCAGGCATGCGCCGAGAACGTCGCCCGGATCTGGCAAGAGGAGACGCCGCGCCTGGGCACGCAGCTCGTCTTCTGCGACTCGAGCACGCCCGCATCGGGCGGATGGAACGCCTACCAGGACCTCAAGGACCGGCTCGTGGCGTTGGGCGTGCCGGCCGAGCAGATAGCGTTCGTGCACGACGCGGGCGACAACCCCGCCAAACGCGAGCAGCTGTTCGCCAAGGTCAGGTCCGGCGAGATCCGCGTGCTGATGGGAAGCACCCAGAAGCTCGGCACCGGCACCAACGTGCAGGAACGCCTCGCCGCGATCCACGACCTCGACTGCCCCTGCGTCCCGCCGACCTGGAACAGCGCCTCGGCCGCATCCAACGCCAGGGCAACACGTACGGCCACGTGCGCGACTACCGGTACGTGACCGAAGGCACGTTCGACGCGTACAGCTACCAGACCGTGGAACGCAAGCAAAGGTTCATCAGCCAGCTCATGAGCTCGAAGAGCCCCGCACGCGAGGCCGCGGACCTCGACGCCGACGTGGTGACTCTCGCCAACATCAAGGCGCTGGCCACCGGAGACCCCGACATCCAACGCCGCATGACATTGGAGAACGAGATCAACCAGCTGAAGCTCCTGCGCGCCTCATGGGCGCAGCAGAAAGCCGACACCCGCAGGGACATCGGCCAGCAGCTCCAGCCACGCGTCGAACTCCTGCGCCAGTCGATCCGCGAGAAGGCCGACGACAAGCCGCTCGCCTCCAAGGCCCTGGCATCCACCAGACCGCCGCATGAACGGCCGATGGAGGGCATGACCATCAACGAACAGCCGGTCGGCGACCGGCAGACCGCATGCAGGCTCCTCCACCAGGCCGCCCACCAGGCGCACGACGGGGACACGATAGCCGAATACGACGGCCTGCCCGTCATCGCACGCCGCGCCGACACCACCGGACGGATCACCCTGGCCGTCAAGGCGGTCCACGAACACGAATCCGGCAGCGAGATGCCCGGCCCATACCTGACCGGACCATCCAGCATCGTCAGCCAGCTCGACCGACTCGTCAGGAACATGGCCACCGACCCCGGCAAGCTCGCGGAACGGCTGGCCGACGCCGAAAGGGAGCTCGCCGCCGCACAGGAGACACTGGCCGAACCATTCGCCCACGAGGACGAATACCGGCAAAAACAAGCCGAACTCGAACGGCTGACGTCCAAACCCGACGAACCCCGGGAGACGGAAAGTAGAGACCAGGAAACCACAAAAACGGAAAGGAGTGCACGCATGCCATTGACACGGGAAGACATCGGACGACTGCTCGAACAGGACCCCAATATCGACGGCATCACCCAGGGCGGCAACGCATGGGACACTACCTCGAAGCCCGGCTCACGGACGGCCGCGCCGTGCAGATCGACTTCCACGACAACCCCGCATGGAAGGACACGGACCGTCTGGCCGGCCGGATCGAGGTATCCTACGCCAACCGGCCACAGACGGAATGGCAATGCGACGACAACGATCTGGCCGACCGCGAACACACCGTCATCGACCCCGCCGAACCCGACGCGCTACAGGAGCTCGGCAAGGCGGTGGCCGAATGGGAACGCGCGGGCGGCCTCCACAAGGCCCGCGCATCCGAGCCGAGCCACCTGGCCGCGCACCAGCCGCCGGAGGAATACGCCTACCGGTGGCGGAAACCCGGGGACCCCGACAGGCACATCGCATACCTGAGCACCGCCTTCGACCGCGATCAGGCGATGAAGGCGAGGGAGGACGCCGGATATCTCGTGACGAAGGTCGAGGAGGATCCGGTCATACTCTACGAGCAGCACCGCAAGGCATCCTGCATGCGCGCGAGCCACATCCTGGAACGATACGAATCCCCCGACCCGGCCGCCGTCAGAATCCTGCACAGCATCGTAAGCGAGGTCAACGCGCACGACCCCGAGAACGACATCGCCGCCTACCCGTCAGACAAGGCGATCCAGCTCGCCGGCGACGGTCTCACCGAAGCGGACATCGCGGAGAAACGCGAGATGGGCGGATGGGATCCGCGGACGGACCCGCTCATGCGCACCAACGAGCAGGGCGACTGGACGGGCGTCACCCAGCAGCAGGCCGACCAGCTCGTCTGGGACAACCGCGACGAGATCCTCGCCCGCGCCTCATACGACGGCGAACTGTCCACGTGGACGCTCCACCAGCTCGACCAGCTGAAGGAGCCCCAGCGGCCCAGAGCCTGGACCGCGACCGGCCGGAACCGGATCGCGAAGCGCCCGCACAGACAGAATCCACGACAAAGCGTCGCGGGCCAAGACTGTAGATCCTCTCCAGCCACGGGGCGGCGCGCTTCCGCGCCGCCCCGCATTCATTCCGCACGAAGGAACAGAAGACACACATGACAACAGAAGCAAACGACCAGCCGGAACCCGTCATCTGGTCCGAGGGCACTCTCATCAGGGATCCGCAGCCGCACGGAGGACAGGACGACTGGCTGCTCGAGACACTGGCCGACGCCGACGGGCCGAAGATCACCATCCATGCCAGCGGCGAGGATCACTCGGCGAACATCCGCGACAACGCGCACAAGGGATCTCGCCTCATGGTCAAAGGCACCGCCGGAGACGAGGGCTCCGGCATCGATATCGAGGCCACAAGCCTCGCATTCGACCCCAGCCACGACGAGCCGGACGGGGAGCAATGACACGGACCACCGTCAGCGGCATCAGACCGGACAAGACCGGCACCGGCGAATGGATCGACATCAACAGTCACGTCGGCCGGCTCATGTCCACGATCATGGCCGGCGGCCGACCATTCAGCATCGACGCCGACCCGGCCGGCATGACCATCGTCACGCCCCTCCCACCCCGGCAGCCGGCCCGGACACGGAAGCGGCCGGCGGGAACGACTCCAAGACCGGAACGGACCCGGACGAAGGCGGATCACCAGCAGGAAGACGCTGTACGAGCGGTTCCGCGCCAAGCTCAACGAGAACCTCAACGAAAGAGAACAATAGAAAGGAACCATCATGGAACGAGCAAGGGGAATCGTCGTCAAGACGCTGACCATCCTCGCGGGATTCTGGCTCGCCGACCTCGCGGCCGCCCGCATCCAGGCCGGCATCGCCGCCGGCGAAGACATGGAACGGATCATGGACGGCATGACGACCATGCTCCAGCACCCGAACGCCCTGGGATTCGACCGGACCAGTCTCCTGTGCGGACTGGGCGGCGCGTGCGCGGTCGGCCTGTTCCACCTCTACCGGTGGAGCATGAGACGCAACTGGAGGGACGGCGAGGAGTACGGGTCAGCCCGCTGGTCCACCAGCCGGGAGATGGCCCCATACACCGACGGCGATACCAGGCAGAACCTCCAGATGACGGCCACCGAGGGCCTGAGCCTCGACGCCCAGGCCACGAGACGCAACCTCAACACCACCGTGATCGGCGGATCCGGTTCAGGCAAGACCGCCACGCACGTCATCCCCAACATACTCAAGGGCAGCATGAACTACGCCTGCACCGACCCGAAGGCGAGCTCTACGCGAAGACCGGCGGAGACTTGGAGAAAATGGGCTACACGGTCAAACAGCTCGACCTGGTGGACCTGACCAGCGAGACGAGATTCAACCCCATGCGCTACATCGACCCCGACAAGCCCGACGTGGCGATCATGCGCCTGGTCACCAACATCATGGACAACACCAACGGCTCCACACCCAAGGAGCACCAGACCGACGACTTCTGGACCAAATCCGAACGCAGCCTGCTGACCGCGATCACCGCGTTCGTCTACTACCTGCCCGACGACATCCTCAAGGACTGTCTGCGCATCGACGCCGGCCAGACCCTCAACGCCGTGGCCGACATGCGCGATCTGCTCGAGGCCAGCGAACAGGACGAGACCAAGGAAAGCCAGGTCGACGCCGTCGCCCGGACCGCCACGGAGATCTACGAGGAGACCCGCGCCGAATGGGAGCGCGAGGACGCGGACCACGACGACCCGGACCTGCGCGAGGCATGGCGTCTCGCCCAGGGCCTGAAGTTCGCGGCCCGCCAGTACCGGCCCTTCACCCAGGCGCGGGAGAGACCAAGAAGGGCATCATCATCAGCCTCGGCGTGCGCCTCGCCCCATTGACAGTAGGTCCGGTCCGGGAGATCCTCTCCGACGACAACCTCGGCATCGACCGGATCGGCGGATACCAGGACGAGCGCAAGGGCGGATACCAGCATCCCAACAAAAAGACGGCCATATTCCTCGCCCTGCCCGACGAGACCCGACCTTCAACTTTTTGGCCGCGATCTTCTACCAATGCCTGTTCGACAGCATCATCCGCCGCTGCCGCACCTACCCGCGAATGCCTCGCCACGCCATTGCACTGCTTCCTCGACGAGTTCGCCAACGTGGGACGCATCCCCAACTTCGACAAGCTCATCGCCACAATCCGCTCGCGCAAGGTCAGCGTCAGCATCATCCTCCAGACCATCGCCCAGCTCAAGACGATGTACAAGGACTCGTGGGAGACCATCGTGGGCAACTGTGATTCGGTGCTGTTCCTCGGCGGCAACGAGCAGTCCACCACCGAATGGCTCAGCAAGCTGCTCGGCAAGGAGACCATCGACATCCGCACCACCAGCGATTCGAAGGGCGTGTCCGGCAGCCACACCACCAACTACCAGCGTACCGGACGCGAACTCCTCACGCCCGACGAGCTCGCCCAATTGGACAACGACAAATGCATCTACAACCTGCGTGGACTCCACCCGTTCCTCAGCCGCAAGGCATGGCCGGGAACCACCATCACCAAACCGAAATCCACACTCAAACACTCCGAAGGATGGAGGAAGGCCGCATGACCAGCGAACCATCCGCCATTGAAGCTGCGTCGACCGGGCAACTGCTGCGCAGGTACAGGAAGCTCGCGGGACTGACCGCCCAGGAACTCGCCCATGAGGTCAATTCCAGATATCCGGACGACGCCATCTCCGCAACCGTCGTCTTCAACATCGAGGCGGAACGGAAGACCGCCATCACGATTCCCGAGCTCGCCCACTTCGCCGAAGTGCCCGCCATCAGCCCATCCAGCTGCTCTGCGACTGCGACCAGCCCCCGCTCCGGCGCTTTCCAAGGGAGGACCGCGCGACAGGTGATAGAGGAATTCACGCTCCCCAGGGAGCCACGGAACGATGCTCCGACCTCGGTGATCGCCACGGTCCTCGGTCTTGAGGAGAACCTCCGCTCGATCCTGAACCTGGGCGACAGCATGCGCAATATGCCCGGCGGAACCGAACCAGTCATGAACGGCAGTGCATATCAGCTTGCCGCGATACGCGGACGTATGCTCACCAGCCAGATCCGACAGCTACAGACCGCCGATGTCCGGCTGCCCGACAAGACATTGGACGCCATCCGCAAGGCATGGCAGGTGCTGCGATTCTTCAAGCCCGACACAGCCATCATAATGCCATGCGAAGGACGAACGGCTTGATCCGGAAGCCTGCATCTTCATGAAAAAGGGTTGACGCCGCTGCAACGGCGTCAACCCGATGAATAACAAATATCCGATAGCCAGTATAGTCCCCGCCCTCGAAGACGGGGCTGGCGGAAAAGGAACACTCATGGAAGCCCAATTTGGTGGCGGATGCTCCTCAAATCGTTGGAATTGTCCATTTTTTGCAGTATTTGCATTCTTCGCTCCATTTTTCACACCCGAAAACCGTTGGAACGAGCCATTTCCTGCATTTTTCACACCATTCAGTGGATTAGGGGCCTATGCCCCGGCCCGTCTGACGGCGACCCTGAATCTCTGAATCTTTCTCTAAATTCAGAGAAAAGAACACCGAATTCAGAGAAAAATCCCGTCATGAACCAAGCCGAGAAGCATCAGTATGGTGACGCCCGTAATAGACCGGCCCCACGAGACCATCCGGGATGGTCTCGGATTCGGCGATCATCTCGGCCTCGCGCACCTGCTCCTCGGTCATGCCGAACAATGCCAGCAGCTGCCCGTCGCGTTCGCTGAAATCGCTCACTGTTCACTCCCATCGTCATGCGGGCGCACGAACCTGAACGCGAGGTAAGTCCGTCTTCACGGCCAGCCTGGATTCCGTCCCGATATGGAAAGAGCCCCCTGGTTTGAGCACTGCGAGTAGGCTTAGGGAGCTGCTGTTATCCGCCATATTAGTCGTGTCCCCGCATTTTGGGAAGTCCGCCGCGAGCCCCAACCAGGCTAGGCCTCAGCCGACGGGAATGCGTTCCCGTTCCACATCATGACGGACACGGTCGCTGGCGACCGAATTGATTCGATCCTCGACGAAGCCGAATTCCACGCCTTCTTCGACGAGACCGTCGGACCAGCAGTCAAGATAGCGGAACGGGATTGCGAGCTTGCCGGCGGCGTCGAAGGACTTAATCGCCTGCTCGCCACCGATGCTTGAGCCGACTCCGAAAACGGCCTGGATCATCTGCTTGAGCAGCAGCGGATGCTCCTCCCCACATTGACGGGTTCCTGTTTGCGCCATCCCCGGCTGGACAATTGGATCTGCAAGGAACGATAGCGTTCGGAGCTGATGATGCCCAGCGCGCGAGCACGGCTGATTGACGCGGCGATGGAGGCGCCCCAGCCCGATTTGATTTTGAGGAAGTCGCTTAACGTGGCGTTCCTCTGGACGGTGCGCGACATATCCTCGGCGGGCAGCAGCAACGCTCCCGCGAACAGATGCGCCTCACGCTCCATCTGCTGCGGTGTATCGGGCCTGCGGAACCGATGCAGTATAAGATGTCCCAGTTCATGCGCCTTGGTGAAGCGCTGGCGGTCGCGCCGATGCGTTTGCCGGCGGAGTATCCGATGCATGGCATTCCCTCGCATTGCGGATATGTGATGCCTTCGCTCGTCAGCCTCGTCTTCCCATCATCGCTGCCACCGGTGGACTTCATCGGAGCCACCACAATGCCCTGCCTTTCCAGGCTGCGGGTCAGGTTTCCAATCGGACCAACGGGTTCCAACCCCATGCATGTTCTCGCCTGATTGGCAATACGGTCGATTTCGGAGACGGAAAGCTCCGGTGTACGCGGGGCGATCTTCCGGATCCAAGCGGTCTTGCCGGCAGTCATGCCCAGAAGACCGGACAGTCGCGACACCGTGGCGCATAGTTCGGAATACTCGATCGATACGGCAGACAGCTCTCCCATGCTGGATTTGCTGGTCTTGCGATACGTGACCGCCGTCATGGGCAGTATGGGATCCTCGCGCGTGAAATACGATACCGGGAAGCCCAGCGCCGCGGCGATCGACCTGGCCTCGTTTTCTTTGAAGACGATAAAGCCGTTCTGCAACTTGCTGAGTTTCGATTGGGAGATGTGCGAACGCTCGGACAATTCCCTTTGGGTCATGCCTTCCAGGTGCCGCGCCCGCGCGATTCTTTCGGCGTGGTATTCCGTCATGGCTTTCATCTCCTATCAGCGACGGAGCGATGAGGGAAGCCCATTCTATCGTTCCGCCTGAATCTCAGTGCTCTCGTTTTCGTTTGTGTCGTCGAAGACGAGGTTGGGTAGCAGGTTGTCGTCGTTGTCCTCGATCGGGGTGAAGTCCTTTACCTCCACCGGCCTGTCAAGCAGATCCAGACTGAAATCGTATTTCCTAGCCGATCCCGAGTACGCGTACGGCACGACTTCCAACGGCCGGTATGCCGTGACCGAAATGGCCCTATCCGTTTCCTGCCACGCCAGAATCAGTCTGGTGTCGCTCAAATCCGGGGATACCTCGCCATCGGGCGCGAACAGATCGTCCTGCGAAAGTCTCTTGAGGGTCCCGGCCCCTTTGCAGGTCTCCTGCATGTAGTATGCGCGGGACGCTTTGGTGGCATTCGTCTTAGGCAGCTTGCCCGTCACCGGATCCACGCGGCGCAGGATCGCGCGCAGCCCGGACGAGCCCTCTCTTAGGTGAAGGTATCCGCATTTGTCGGAAAGCACCCAGCTGTCATCGTTCCAGATCCTTGCGCATCGCTGGTTGATCAGACGCGGCATATTCATATTGTTCTGATTGTCCCAGAACAGATCCGACGGATAACGATCCAACAGATCGGCCCGTGCCGCGTTCAGCGTTTCGTACAGCTTCGGGGCGAGGTCCTGCAATGAGTCGGTGAGGGCATGGGCCTCGTCCAGCATCTTGAACTGTTCCGGAGGATAATACACGGCCGCTCCTTTTTCGCGTCATAAATTCCTAATGGAATATTTTACACCCTTATGTAACATTTCGGTATATCGGCATTTCGGTATATCGGCATTTCGGTATATACCATGGCAACCGCTCCGTAAAAAAAACGAAAAACGGCTAAACGCAGCCGGCAGTACAAGCCGACTGCGTTTAGCACGTGAATGTCATCAGCCGACGGTCGCGCCGTCGGTGCCTGATGGCTTCGATGGGGTCGACGGCGTCGGCTGGGGCGTCGGCGTGGAGGGCGTGGAGGGCATCGATGGCGTGGGCGTGGTGGACGCACCTCCTCTTTTCGCGAATCACAACCCCGGATCGCTTCCGGGCAAGCCGGTGCCCTCGTCTGATGGCGCGGGCACGGACCATCCCGGCGAGGCTCCGACCGTATTGGCGGAGGACGACGAGCTCCCGAAGACGGGCGTCGTCCGGATCCGGTTCCGGATCCGGAACTTCCTTGGGATTGCGATTGGCTTCCTCCCGAATATGAGCGTTTGCGCCGTGGAGCCGATTGGGATTGCGATGCCTGCGCCTGCTGCTGCGCGGCGGCAGCCGCGGCTGCTTCCTGTTCGGCCTTGGCTTTCGCCTCCGCGTCGGCCTTCTCCTTCGCCGCCTTCGATTCGTTGACCTCCTTCACGGCCTTCGCGATGCGTCCGTGTCACGGGCCTTGACCGCCTTCAGCAGGATCTCCCGGGTCTTGTCGTCCGCCACCCTGCCGTCCGTCTCCTTGTACAGCGCGTTCGCGTCGTCGACGGTCTTGTCGAGTTTGCTGTCGGTGACGGCCTTGGTTGCGGTCTTGAGGTCGGTGAGACGGTTCTTGAGCTCTTTGGTCGTTCTGCGCAGCGCCTCAGTAGTCCTGTCCACGTCTGATGCGGCGGCGTCGGGCGCGCAGGAACCCTTGATTGTGGTCGTCTTTGCGTCCAGGAGCCGATTCAACGCGTCAAGCTTCTGGGGATCCGCGACCTGGCCGCGACTGGTGTCCTTCAATAGTTTGGAGGCTTTGGCCGTGGTCCTGTCCAGGTCGGACTGGATGGTCTTGCGTGTCGCTTCGGCCGAGTCGCATGCGCTGATTGCGGCCTCATGCGCCTCTTGCCGCACGGCGGCGGCGTGGCGGGTTTTGATTTGCAGTCCTATCCAGGACACGGCGATGAGGCTCGCGGCCATGACGATCGCGACGAGCGCTTTCCCGACCGGGAAGACGCGGCGAACCTTCAGATCGTCGAGGTCGGCCGAGTAGGTGACGGCCGCCGACAGCTCCTGGTCTCTCGGTCTTCCCGGTTTCCGCCGGTTCCGGTTCCGATATGGGCGGGAGGCTCATTGCGGTTGGCTCCGGGTCGGCGACCTGTTCGAGTGCCGCGGAATCGCCGTCGGCGTCCTTCAGGGCCTTCTCCGCGGAATCGTCGGGATGGGACTGTTCCGTTTCCGGTTCGTGGGAAGAACCGGAAACGGAGGATTGCGACCGGGATGGCTCCGGTTCGGCGGTCCGGGTCTCATCCACAGATTCCATAGATGCCGGCACGGGTTCCTGTCCTGGTTCGTCTTCCGGCGGCAGTGGCGCGGATGGTATGGCGACGCGGCGGCGACGGCGCATGGATTCGGGAGGCTTCGGCGCCGCTCCAGCCGCGTCGAAGCCCTGTGTCTGCGCGTTGTGCCACCAGTCGATGAGTGCCGGCCATGCGTGCGGGTGTTCGGCTATGAGGCGCATCCACGGGCGCCAGCCGGGGTCGTTGGCCATGGCGTGCAGCTGGTCGGCAGTGAGTTTGGGGCTGAGGATCGGCTCGCCCGTCTTCCTGTCGGTCCTGATCATTTCTCGTCGTCCTTGTCTTCCTCCGGCGCCTTGTCGCCGAGGACGGTGTACGCGCCTTCGAGCGGCCCGCTGATGCCGGTGCATTTCCAGCCCTTGTCGGCGGCCCATCGCCATGTGAGGTCCATGGCGATTCGAGGCCGGTCCAGACGCTGCACGTCGCGGTCGTGGAGGTGCCGGCGTTCATGCCGCCGGATGCCTGTACGTCGGGCTGGTCGGAGATTCGGTCGATGGGGATGTTCAGGCCCTGCGCGTCGGATGCGAAGTATCGTTTGATGAGCCGGTCGCGGTCGGCGGCCTTGGAGGTGTATGTGGCGGCGGCCTTCGGGGCGAGCTTCTCGCATACCTCCAATGGTTTCTGGTGTCTTGCGGCCGGCGTGGACGTTGACGTCTCCGCCTTGACGTCGGATGCCGCGAGCTTGTTCCGATTTTCCGTGCCGGACGGATGCATGAGGATGAAGGCGATGTTCGCGACGACCATGAGAACGACGGCCGCGGTCGTGGCCGCGATGATGAGGATGTTCCTTTTGCGCTCGTCCATTTCCCTTTCCTTCCTAGTGGATGAAGCTGACGCCGCCGCCCATGGCCTTGAGGTCGGACGCGCTGATCGTCTCGGTGACGACCGCCATCCAGCCTTTGCCGGATTGGCTGATGAGGATCGAGCCGTCGGAGTTGACCTGTTCGACGACCGCGACATGGCCGTAGTGTCCGCTGGAGCCGTGCACGCCGGGCTCGAAGCAGATCACGTCGCCGGGCTTCGGGCTCCGGCCAACCTTGTATCCGAGGCGGGCTGCGGTGTCGTTCCATTGGCCTCCGTTGCCCATGTGCGCGTCGACGGGTTTGCCGATCTGGTTGCGTCGCATCGCGGCCCACCAGGTGCACTGGTAGGTGTCGTAGTCGGGGAAGCGCGTGTAGTGCAGGCCCATGGCCTCGATGTTCACGTGCCAGCTGTCGCTCATGACGAGTTTCGGGCTCAGCGCGCCGACGGTCGGACCCGAATCGCCGGTACCGCCCGAGGAGGTGTACTTGGTCCTGGCCAGGTCGACGATCCGTTTCACGTAGTTGGTGGTCTCCGTGAAGGGCGGTATGCCGCCGTATTTCAGGACGCTGCCAAGGCCGGCGTTGTAGGCGGCGAGGGTCAGCTGGAGCGTGTCGCCGGTCAGTTTCCCGGACTTCTTGGCCGTCTCGACTTGCGAGGCGAGGCCGCACATGTAGTTGCCCTGGCTCCAGATCGCGTCGTGCGGGTTCCAGATGTCGACCCTGCCGTCGCCGTCGCCGTCCTTGCCCGCGGACGCCCATGTGGACGGCATGAACTGTGCGATGCCCCGCGCTCCGGCGGAGCTGCCGGCATTCGGATTCCAATTGGACTCCTGGTCGATCTGGGCGGCGATGATGCTCGGCGTGACGACTGGCAGATGGATCCGGCGCGGATCACGTCGGCCTCGTATTCCGCGGGCATGCCCGCGACCGTGGATTCGCTGGCGCTGGATCCCAGGAACGCGCCCATGACGGCCAGGAGCACGCCGAGCACCGCGAGCATGGCCGCGATGACGGGCATGATGGGAAGCTGATGGAGGCGGCTCCCGCGATGACGCGGGACGCGGCCATGCG
>ENA-OQDE01000603-OQDE01000603.1-human-gut-metagenome-genome-assembly--contig:-NODE-603-length-19915-cov-3.856226_pt1 | contig 19915 bp, 22 predicted proteins | sample MGYA00242768_ERZ504595 | MGnify/ENA primary metagenome ERZ504595 (study PRJEB26092, sample SAMD00036307) | human gut metagenome | host: Homo sapiens | study: EMG produced TPA metagenomics assembly of... | reverse complement strand
GCTCATCGCATCCTGGGGCTGTAGTAGGTCCCAAGGGTTGGGCTGTTCGCCCATTAAAGCGGTACGCGAGCTGGGTTCAGAACGTCGTGAGACAGTTCGGTCCCTATCCGGCGTGGGCGTAGGATATTTGAGAGGAGCTGTCCTTAGTACGAGAGGACCGGGATGGACTGACCTCTGGTGTACCGGTTGAACCGCCAGGTTCACGGCCGGGTAGCCAAGTCGGGAAGGGATAAACGCTGAAGGCATCTAAGCGTGAAGCCCCCTCAAGATGAGATATCCCATTCGAAAGAAGTAAGACCCCTTGAAGACGACAAGGTAGATAGGGCAGGGGTGGAAGTGCCGTAAGGCATGGAGCTGACTGTTACTAATCGGTCGAGGGCTTGACCTGAAATACTGAGAAAGTCAGTAAAAAATGGTTGTGTTCGGAAAGAAAGTATGGTATGATGTATAGGTGTTAAGTGTATGCGGTTTTGAAGGTATATCTAGCGTAGGGGATTGGTCAAATGGTATGATAGGGGTCTCCAAAACCTTTGGTGGGAGTTCGATTCTCTCATCCCCTGTAACGAAATGCGTAAAGCCTTTAAAATGGAGGGTTGCGGCTATTTCTTTTTTGCCAATTTAATATGGTAATCAAAAAGGTAATCAACAATGTGTTGGTTGCCTTTTTTGATATTAAAAAAAACACACACAATACTAAAAAAGTTATTTTTGTATACTGTTCACAAACAAATTTGTGAATTATAGACAAATAAAAAAGAAGCACCGACCTTTCAAAAGAGAGATCAGTGCTTCTCGTTATTTTAAGATTTATTTTTGAATTTTACCACAGATAGAGCATACTTTTTGCTTAATGGTTTCGTCATAAGCTGCTTTGTCAATTACTTTAATTTTCTCATCATAAGCTTCTTTGTCGATGATGGTTTCTGTCCAGGCTTCTTTGTCTACGACTTTTACCTGCTCAGACCATGCTGCCTTATCGACTACCTTAACCTGCTCATCCCAAGCTTCCTGATCGATTACATACTCATCCCAAGCGGCTTTGGTTTCTACCCAAACCTGCTCATCATATGCTGGCTGATCTACGATTTTAATAGTTTTAGCATAATAACTGATTGACTCACCCCGGTCTTCATGATATGATAAATGAGCATTAATACTTTCCTGGGTATCTCCCATGTCGGCTCCACAGTTTCTACAGAAATAGTGATAGTCCTCGTGGGAGATTTCATCGTGATGTACAGTTTCATAATATCCCTCCGCTTCGTGGTGTACTGTGTGACCAACGGCGTCGTGATGGATTGTCTCCATGTGGGATTCTTCCGGATGATTTACAGTTTCGTAATGGAATTCCTCGTCATGGTTTACTGTATGAGTTACAGCATCGTGATGTTTGATCTCAGTATGAGATTCTTCCGGATGGTTTACAGTTTTCGTTTCTTCTACCCACTTATGTGTATGTTCTTCGTTCTTCGGATCTTTAATCCATTTTCCCGACGCATCTACATAATATCCATCAATCCAAGTATCAGCAGCCATTTCACCGTTAGCATTCATATAGTAGCAGTTGCCGTCAATCCAATGCCAGCCCTCGCCATATCGCTCTCCGGTTGTCTTATCCATGTAATACCAGATGTCATTGATCTTCTTCCAGCCGGTTACCATCCAGCCTTCGTTATCAAATCTATAATATTTTCCATTGATAAGTTCCCAATCATTCTTTGTATAGCTGCCGTCGGCATGGCGATACCATTTGCGGTTTCCGCTGGTGATCCATTTGTCCGCCGGTTTTTCTTTGTTCGGAATCCAGACACCGGATGCGTCAACATAATAGTTGTCAATCCAAGTGTTGGTTGCCATCGTGCTGTCACTCTGGAAATAATACCATTTTCCATCTGCTTTCAGCCACTCGTTCTGGTAAGCCGCACTGTTATCATGCAGATAATATTTCTTTCCACCGGAAGTATACCAGCAGTTCTTATAAGCACCGCCCCAGCTGCGGAAGAAATAGAGCTTTCCACCGTCGGTAAAGGCTTCATTCGCTTTCATGCTACCGTCACTGTTCAGATAATAGAGATTATTTTCCCATGTCTGCCATCCGGTCGCAATCTGTCCGTTTTTCGCCAGCTTCCATGTGCCATCCATGGTGATCCACTGGGTGTTTGTCACATCTGCATTGCTGTTGAAGTATAGCTTCTTCCGTTGATGTTTGCAGAACGGTTTTTATACGCACCGCCCCAGCTGCACAGATAGCGGATTTTTCCACTGTCATCCAGCCGCCACTCGTTGCTTCTCATGGTTCCGTCACTGTTCAGATAGTATTTACTTCCCTGCCATTCCTGCCAGCCAGTAGCAAGCTTTCCGTTTTGAGCAAGGTACCACTTACCGCCTTTGACGATCCACTGGGAACCCTGCATTTTGCTGTCAGCGCCGAAGGTGTAGTTTCTTCCGTTGATAACAACATTGCAGCTCTTGTAAGCGCCGCCCCAGCTACGGAAATAGTAGATACTTCCGTCGGCGTCGATCATCCATTCATTGGATTTCATGGTTCCGTCGCTGTTCAGATAGTAGCGTTTTCCATCCCATTCCTGCCATCCGGTGGCTTTCGCGCCGTCCTTGTAAAAATACCACTTGCCGGATTCTTTCAACCATCCCGTCTTTACGGCAGCGTCTACCGTCTGTGCCGACAGCATCGGAGCCGCCTTCATGGCGATCGGAGCCGCAAGCAGCACCGCGCCGGTCATCGTCACAGCAGCAATTTTCTTTGAGTTCTTCATGTGATTTTCTCCCTTCATTAATAATATATCTTTTATCCTACTTTATCCCACTTTGTCGGAAGAGTCAATACCTTATACTGCTGAATGATATAGTAAGAGAAAAAGGAAAAAAATATGAAACCATTAAAAGAAAAAGTAAGCATTACACTCGATGAAAATATCGTAGAAGAGATTCGCAAAATGGCTGAAGACGATGACCGAAGCTTCAGTCAATATATTAATTTGATTTTAAAAGAATGGGTCAAAAAGAAAAACGGAACAAAAGATTGATAAATAATAACATCTGATAGAAGGAGCCGCTTAGTAAAAGCGGCTCTTTTCTATATAAGAATTTAGTTGTCTGAATTTTCAGAATTAAATGACATCTTGATAGTAGTTTCGTCGAGAGTGATTAATTTGCTTTTTGATTCACGCAAAGAATCCCTCAATTCGATTAAGCTTGAATGACGTTCAGACAGATCCCTTTCATAAAAATCTAAAAACTCTTTTGGGGTTGAAAAACCTTTAAAAAAAAGAAAAGACTCAATTCGTGAACTTATTTTTTTGCTAAATTTTCTGAAATTGGTAAGTCATTGCTGATAGATTTGGAGATAAGAGAAACAGAAACCCCTAATCGTTCAGCTAAATTGGTGTGTGAAATTCTCAGTTTTTCAAGCAGTATCACCAAAAATGCTTCTTTAGCGATGCGGCAAAAAAGGAAGAGAACTTGTTTAACGCGGAAAGATCAGTTTCTAATGCCTGTATGATCGTTTCTGTGTTTTCAATTTGAGTTTCGATCGTTGTCAGACGCTCGAGAATTTGGTGGTGTAATGCACAAAAATCGTTACTTGAATTTGACCCTTTGAGTTCTGATAGGTCACAACGTAATGTTTGAGCAAGTTTTAAACAATCTTCTGGAGAAGGAGTCAAATGCCCATTCTCTAACTTAGAAATCCAGGTCTCCTCATGAAAAACAGCTTTTCCCAGTTCTTTTTGTGTCATCCCCCAATTTTTGCGAAGACGTCGCACGTTAGCTCCTAAAATATTATTATTTGGTGACATATAAATCACTCCTTTACTAGTACTCGGCATGCGCCGGTACCTATAAAGGAGGTTTTCTAAATGTCAGGGGACAAAAAAACAGTTGGTTTTAGAAGCGAGTTCTTCAGGGGTAGGCATCGAAGGGGGTATATGAGGGGTAAACAAGGTGTTTTTAGCAAATTCAGGACAAAAAATGAAATGTTTGGGAGAGAAAGCGGAATGTCTGGGGGAAAATGGGCATTTTTCAGGTTAGCCATCAAGAGGGGGTATTTCGGGCATGTATAGGGGTGTTTTGATTTTTTGAGGTCAAGGATAGGCATAATAGGGGGGATTATGGCATCTTTGAGCAAAAGGAAGGAAAAATCGACATGTTCTAGGCTTGAAAAACATTTTAACAGAGTTGCCTTTATTCAACTTTTTCAAGTTATTTACTCGCCGTATTCAAAAAAAATGCCTTATCATAATAGCATCAGCAAAGAGGAGGTGATAAAGATGAAAGCATCAATGATTACAAGCCGGAGGTATCCACTGGAAGATTTTTTTTCTGAATCGGTGTTCGTTCTGACCGATATTACGGCACGGCGACACTTCGAAAACGGAACGGCAACAGACCAGATAGATGGCTACACCTATCTAGCAACTAATGCAGGAAATTACAGAACGGTTCAGATTTTTGTTCCAGATCAGCTCCCAGTAATTGAACCAAAGCAACTGGCAGAGTTACAGGAGAATGGCGAAAATATTTTCGTTGAGTTCATTAGTGCAACAGTTGGTGCGTACTATAACCGTCGAAGTGGACTCATCGAAGATTCTATCCGTGCCGAGTCAGTGAAAATTGTAAACGAAAAATAATAAGAAGAGGGGGGCGTGCCCCTCTCTTCGCACAACAAATGAAGGAGAAACAATATGGTAAATATAATATTCCTTTTATTAGTGATTTTGTTTTGGTACGGCGTGGCGGTATGTGTCGTACAGACGGTAAAACACTGCACAACCAGAGAAGCCGCATCATTCTGCATTCAGAAGATCAAAGAAGTGTTTGCATGGAGCTGGAAAGAAGCGTTTGCAAAGCCGCCTGTCCAGTATATGACGCATATCGGCTGGGATGGGGAAAGACAGTGCTTCAATCCCAAAGTTGCAGACGAGGAACTTGTGAGCTTGGCAAACTGTTCCAGTTCTTTCGGTGCATCGACATCCGGTATAATGAGAACATTTATGCCTATCGAATTTCCATCGTTTACGCAGATGCCGGACAGAAAAATTCAGAGGAATTTAAAACACTGGTCACAAAGGTGCTGGGCGGCTGCCTTGCAGATCATATGATGAAATATAGTATGTGGTGCGGTGAAAACAGTTCGTTGTTCATGGTAACTTTATACCCGGAGTATATGGAGATCGCCATAGCGCGTAATGATGCGGGAAAAAGCTGGTTGGAAGCCTTAGAAAGAAACGGGAACAGGCAAAAATTGAAGACCAGAGAAAGGCGCAGGGCATCTGCACACTGGAAGAGGTGTGGGGAGAAAATAAAGGGGATCGGATGACATGGGGATACGATGCAAAAATAGCACATCAGTATCAGACAAAATCATCCATTCAGACAGAGATAGACACCCATTGCCATGCACTGATTACGGGAAGTTCCGGTTCTGGAAAATCAGTAGCGGTTTCGTACCTGCTGGGAAGAAGATTACAGGCAGACCCGAAGACACACATATTCATCTGTGACTATAAAAATTCTGAGGATTTCCGGTTCTTAAATGGTTATGAGAATTATTATAAGGGTGAACGGTGCTATGACGGCATCATGGCGTTTTACCAGAGGTCCATGAAACCAGAGAGTCCGGCGGAGCAGAAAAAGAAAGGTATCTGCTGATCTTCGACGAGTACCCGGCATTTCTGAACCGCTTGCAGATGCTGGATAAGCAGAACAAAGAGAAAAGGGCTGCGGATGTTATGAACGCGGTATCAGAAATTCTGATGCTTGGCAGGGGCTTGCATTATGGAATCTGGATTGTGACGCAGCGGGCAGATGCCGCCCTGTTCGCAAATGGCAGCCGGGATAATTTCATGTGCATCCTTGCGCTGGGAAGACTCAGCAAAGAACAGAAAAACATGCTGTTCAGCGGCGAGGAGCTGCCGGAACGGAGCTATCAGCAGGGAGAGGGCGTGATCCTGCTGGATGGTCGGGAAGTAGAAGAAGTTAAGATTCCGTGGGTTACGGATGTTCCGGGATGGAGAAAGCACATGCTGGATACCCTCGGGCAGAGCGCGGACGGTAACGTCCGGCGCGAAGGCTGAGAGGGGATGCAAGCGGGGGTATAGTATTACCCCCGCTTGCACAAAAAAGCCCACCACCACTCAAAAAATCCAGTATCTATGCGGCTTTCCAGCCCTCAAAACCCTGTTCGCAGCCCATAAACAAAATAAACACACACGAAAGGAAAAAAGATTTCCCATGAACCCATTAAGAAAAACCGAAATAAGAACCCGGAGACAATGGAACGCGCAAAGGAGAAAGGACAAGTGTTCAAAGAAGAAATGGAAACAGAGAAGGAGAACACCGTCACGGAGGAGATAAAGGAAGAACCAGAAGCCCCCGAGGAGCCGGAAAAGCTCCCAAAATCAAGGATGGACAGCATTCAACGGCAAGCGTTTCTTCTAACCATCAATAACCCGCAGAAGTACGACATGGGGCATGAAAAATAAAACAAAATCTGGTGATGGGTTTCCCGACGCTCAAATTCTTCTGCATGGCGGATGAAATCGGAGAGCAGGGAACCTACCATACACACGTTTACATCCATTTCAATTCCCGTGTACGGATTGGAAAAATCAAGAAATATTTTCCATCCGCCCACATCGACATAGCAAACGGAACCGCGAAAAACAACGTGGAATATGTCAAGAAGAGCGGAAAATGGAAAGATACCAAAAAGGCAGAAACCAGCGTCCCGAACACGTATGAGGAATGGGGAACAATGCCGACACAAAAGGGCAGACGTTCCGATCTGGAAGACCTCATGCAGATGATTGAAGCCGGGTATACGGTAACAGAAATCTTGCAGGAAAACAACGACATGATCCTTTACATGGATAAAATCGAGAAAATCCGACAAGCGTTTCTGAATGAAAAGTTCAAAGGAAAACGCAGACTGGATTTACACGTTACTTATATCTGGGGAGCGACGGGAAGAGGAAAAACAAGATCCATCATGGACGCTTACGGAGACAGTAACGTTTACCGCGTGATTGAAAATGGAGGAGGGCATCCCTTTGACCAGTACGACGGTCACGCGGTCATGGTATTCGAAGAGTTCCGCAGCTCCTTTAAAATATCGGACATGCTCAATTATCTGGATATATACCCGGTGACGCTCCCGGCGAGATACTGTAATAAAGTCGTTTGCTATAACAGGGTATTCATAACAACGAATATCCCGCTGGAAGACCAGTATACAGAGGTACAGAAAGAAAGCCCGGAAACGTGGGCGGCATTCCTCCGCCGGATTCATGAAGTGCAGGTGTATCTGGAAGACGGAACCATTGTGAAATACGATTCAGTCGAAAAATATCTGAACCGTAACAGAGATTTTCACAAATTGGAACCGATAGACGAATGCCCTTTTAAATAGGAAATGAGGGAAAGCGATGGACGAAAGAAACAAGGACGAAAAGCAGGGCGGAAAAAAGTATATCGTCCCGGAAGAAATCGAACTCGAAGAGGGGTTACAGCTCCGGCGGGTATATGACTGGCTGCCTTATTCCTACTGGCGGATTTTAAGAGTAATGAAAGAGCTTGGCTGGGATATGATACAGATCTGGCAGGGATACAAGGCAAACCGCCGCCCGGGCTACTGTGAGAAATACCGCATCGTGGAGCATGAAGCCGGAAGAGTGATCCGGGAGGAGGTAACCATTTATCAGATACAAAAGGCATTCGCACACGAGGAAGTCCCATTGGAAGATAAGCAGACAGAGAAATATCAGCGGGAAAAGCTGTTAATCGCAGCCGGAGAAAAAGAAAAATGGAAGCAGCGCCCTGCCAATGAGAAGGTATGGAACCCGGCGGCAAAGGAGTTTTATATGAAATACATAGAAGAAGACCCCACCGACGGGGAGCCGGGGACAGAAGAAAACGAGCCGGAATAAAAGAAAAAAAAGAGAAAGCAAAAGAACAAAAATAAAAAAGCAAGAGGGCTTATCCGGTCTATTCCAGATAAGCCTTTTACAGAAAGGAAAAGCCAGATCAGCACGCCCATCGTAACGTATCGTAAAGCAAGTAGTAAGGGAAGAAGGATGTTGATAAATGGCAGAGCAAAAACATGGCAGCGTAGTTTTATGGAAATTTCAGATACAGAATTATTGAAGTTCGCACAGGAAAATGATATAGTTGATATAAAAGAAATAGCTGCATCGTATGAGATGAAAAAATATGAACAGTTATTAGCACAACATCCATATGATGTATGGCAAGGAAAAAATGGAAACTGGTACACCTATTTACCAAACGAGAAAAAAGGAAGGGTTCTAAAAAAGCGAGCTACAGAAGAAAAAATAAAAGATTGTATTGTTGAATATTACAATAACAATCCCAGTGTTGAAAGCGTATTTAATGAATGGATTGAAAGAAAACTGATGTATAAAGAAATCCAAAAGGGAAGTGCAGACCGCTATAAAACGGATTTTGAAAGGTTTTTTTGTCAATACAGGATTCGCAAAAAAGAAAATAAAACAGATTGATAGTGACGAATTGGAAGATTTCATTCGAAGACAAATAGCAGAACAAAATCTTACAATGAAATCCTATTCTGGTTTGCGAATCATCATTCGAGGAATGTGGATGTATGCAAAAAGAAAAATGCACGGACATTTCGATCTCTGAATTTTTTGGAGATTTGGATCTTTCAAGAAAAATATTCAAAAAACAGTAATAGAAAAAGAAGATCAAGTGTTTGCAGAAGATGAAATTCCGATTCTTGTTGATTATTTGAAAAGAAATGTAACTATCTGGAATTTGGGAGTTTTGCTGGTACTGCAAACAGGAGTCAGAGTCGGAGAGCTTTCAGCATTGAAACCCGGGGACTGGCTGGTGGCAATATTTTAAAAATTCGTAGAACAGAAATTCGTTATAAAAACGAAGACGGTAAAAACGTTGTTGATGTACGAGAATTTGCCAAAACAGAAGCAGGAATGCGTGATATTATTTTATCAGACGGGGGAATAGAAACTTTGCGAATGATAAAAGAAATCAATCCATCGGGAGAATACTTGTTTGAGAATAGCTCGGGAAAAAGAATCAGGGGAAACACCTTTAATAAAAGATTGGATCTTGTATTGAAGGCAGTGGGTCTTCATCACAGATCCATTCACAAGGGAAGAAAGACGTATGGAACAACATTGATTGATGCCGGATGCGAAGATTCCTTAGTTATGAATCAGTTGGGGCATACGACAATAGAAACAAGCAGAAAATATTACTATTTCTCTAATCGAACGAGAGAACATCAGATAGAGCAGATAAAAAAGGCAGTAAATATATAATCTGATGAAAAAAGGTAATCATAAGGTAATCAAAAAAATCCAGAGTTGTTGAAACCAAAAAACTAGTGTTTATGCGGGTTTGCAGGCGGAAGAAGGGGAAAAATTGGAATTTCTACGGAGTTCGATTCTCTCATCCCCTGTTTTTAAAGCCCGGAAAGCCTTTAAAATGTAAAGTTACGCGGGCGTGTTTTTGCCAATTAAACAAGGTAATCAAAAAGGTAATCAACAATGTGTTGATTGCCTTTTTAACATATAGAAAGACATAAGTTATGATTCATTGAACCTGTAAAACGATCTTTTTTCTGGAGGGAAAATGAGAAGACAAAAGAAAAGAGCAAAATATATGAATCGGAAGATGCTGGTTCTTTCTTTGGTCGGATATGTGGCAATGCTGGTTTTACTGTTGGTAATGGATATCGTAATTATCAACCGCGACAGGGAAGAACAGATACGATCTGTGGAATTGACATTAACGAGTTCAACAGAAAAGCTTGTCGCCGATATAGACACGATGACCAAGTACTTGTTTAATATTTATGAAAGTGATCCGCAGTTTCAGATATTGGCCGAGAATCCAGAATCAGAAAAAGGAGATTATAGTTCTGCCTATGATTTGAACAGCAGAATGAAAATGAATCGAGAGATGAGTACGTGGCTGGACGGATATTATCTTGCATATGGAGATGGAAATAATCTTCAGTGGCTCTTCAATGTAAATAAGAATCGTATCCCATTTGAAGAAGGGCAGCGCATTCGAAATATTTTATTGTCGTATGTAGAGGGAAGCGATACACACAATGGATTTTTCTTGCAGACAGAGGGGGAAATGGTTACTGGCTTGTATTTTATAAAAGAGGCAATGCAGTAGTAGCCGGAGTAAACCAGATCAATCATTATTTTCAAATACGATCAGAAATGTTTCGATAGAGAGAACCTTTTGTGGGATTCTAAAATCAGCGACAAAAATTTTGACCTATATCGGAAAAGTTTTTCGTTGCAGGATATGGAATGGGAACAGAAAGAAATTTTATGGAAACATGCCGGAAAAGAGTATCTTTTTGGACAGAAAATAGATGCTTGTGATATCTGGTATTTTTGCCAGATCAGTGAATCTTATTTGCATCAAATGTCTGTAACTGAAATGGTTCTTCTGATATTTACTGCGGTGTCGATTGTTGTTATGTTTTTTATTTATCGAAATATGGTAAAAAGTTATCTGCATCCCATGTATCAGCTTGTAACGGTTATGGAAGAAATTCGAAACGGAAAGATTCAGGAAATTCCGGATCTGCACCTGCAATATTATGAGCAGCAGCTGATTAACTGGGTATTGCAGAAAATGGTACAGGAAATAAAAGAACAGAAGATGCAGGTATACGAAGAAAAACTGAACCGGCGTGACGCGGAGTTGCAGCTGATGCGGACGCAACTAAATCCTCATTTTTATTTAAATGGATTGAAAACATTAAATGCTATGGCAGCAGACGCAGGTATGACGTCGATGCAGGAGTTAATTCTTCGTATTTCAGATTTCCTTCGCACGATGCTTTATATGAAAGAAAGTGTTGTGGATGCAGAACAGGAGATTAAGATTACAGAAAATTATTTGGAATTACAGAAGATCCTTTCTGACCGGGAAATTACATATAAAATTGAAATGGCTGATGATGTGCAAAGGTGGTTGGTTCCGGTGCTGGCTGTTCAGACTTTTGTAGAGAACAGTATCAAGTATGCAAAGATGGAAATGGGAAAGACCCGACTGAAGATTACCATTACATTGCATAAATTGCAGATGGAAGAGGGAGAAAAACTCGACATTATGGTATCGGACAGTGGACAGGGATATCCAGAGGAACTTCTGGAGGAACTGAATACGAGAGGTTCTTATCGTGCGGAAGGAGTTGGAGTTAATAATCTGAAAAAACGTTGCGATATTTTGTATGGGGAAAAAGCGGAATATAGTTTTTACAATATGGGCGGAGCAGTCAGTGAACTGATTTTGCCCTTCGGACGCAAGGATACAGGAGATACGGTATGAAAATTTTATTGGTGGACGATCAGCGGGCAATTGTAGAAAGTATCCAGAAAGGAATCAATTGGGAGAAAGTTGGAATTGATGAAACATATATTGCCTGCAGTGCTGCAGAAGCAAAACTGATTTTGGTGAATTTTCCGGTTGATATTATGCTGTGTGATATTGAAATGCCAGGGGAAGATGGTCTTTCACTGCTGCAGTGGGCGAAGGAGCAGCAGATTGATGTCTGCTGCATTTTTCTGACGGCACATGCAGAATTTGCATATGCCAAAAAAGCGATTCAGCTTGGTGGATTTGACTATGTTTTGCAGCCGGCGAAATATGCAGAGATAGAAAAAGTAGTAAAAAAAGCCTGTGAACATGTAAAAAAAGAAAAGAATGTACAGTGGATGCAAAAAACGCAAACAGAATTGCGGCAGAATCGGGATATTTTTCTGTCGGCACTTTTGTACCGGATCGGGCAGAAAGAGTATGAAGAAGCGGATAAGGCATTTGGACAACTGCTGCAATTACAGAAATTCAACGGAAATCAGACAGTTTTGTATGTGATAAGATGTTATTATCGAAAACAAAATTCAAAAATTGACAAGTGGAATACAGAATTGAAACTTTTTGTTACGAGAAATGTTCTGGAGGAGCTGCTGGATAATAAAGTACAGGTCTTTATTGCAGAAGAAAGTCAAAAAAGTTTTTTTGCAATGGCAGTAGATGATCAACAGATACTTGATAATGAAAAGTGGAAACAGGTGATCGAACGGTTTTACCATTTTATGCAGAAGCAGATGGCAACAGAAGCAGCGATTTATACAGGCTGTGGAAAAGGTGTACGGGATGGAAGACTGCCAAAAGAATTAATGAAAGGCCTGCAGGAATTGCCGGATAACATAGAAGGAAAACTGGATGGGATTCACTGGGAAGAAGAAAGTGCGGCAGAAGATACAGGAAAAAAAGATGAGCGAATTGAAACGGTGATGCAGTATGTGAAATCGCATGTATATGAGAATATTTCACGCGCGGATGCAGCTGGGATGGTATTTCTGAATGAAGAGTACTTTTCCAAATTATTTAAAGCAGAAACAGGAATGACATTCAAGGATTATGTGTTGATTGAAAAAATGAAAATGGCAGGTACACTTTTGAAAAATACAAATTTTTCTGTCGGCGTCATTGCATCTAAGGTTGGATTTGACAACTTTTCCCATTTTTTCACGGACTTTCAAAAAGTGACTGATTATACTCCACAGGAATATCGTTTACACTGTAAAATAAAAAGAAAAGTCATGAAAAGAACAATAAATCATAAAAAGAATAAGAAAATGAAAAAAGTGCGGTGCCATGTCACGAAAGTGACAAAGGACGGCACTTTTTTTGGTGGAGAGAAAAAGAGAGAAAAGATACAATAAGAACATCAAAACGAGAGAAACAAAGGAGGTTTCCAAAATGAAAAAGGGTTCCAAAAGATTTTTGAGCGGTATGGCAGCTGCATGATGGTGATGTCCTTGCTGGCAGGCTGCGGAAGCAGTAATGCGGCACAGGATACATCTTCAAAGAGCGGAAGTAGCGAGACAGCAGCATCTTCAGACAAAGGAACAACCGATGTACCGGTTGTCAACATGTGTGTGCCAAACATCTATGATACGACAGATCTTCAGATGGTAGAAGATGCGATTAATGAAATCACGGCAGAAAAGTATGGTGTAAAAATTAAACTTACTTTTGTAGAGTTCGGAAACTGGACAAACCAGTCCAACATGCTTCTGACAGGCGATGAGGCAGATCTGATTATGATTTACGGAACACCGCTTCTGACCTATGTAAAGAACGGACAGCTTGCCAATATGGATGACTATTATAATAATGCAAGTGAAGAATTCAAAACGGCAGCAGCAGAAGTATTTACAGATAAAGACTTAAAATGTACCAGCGTAAATGGTCATATCTATGCACTTCCGAATTACCGAAATCATGGAGATGTTATTGTACTCGATATTGACCGTGCAATTGCCGATGAAATGGGAGTAAAAGGCGGCGAGCAGATGTCCCTGGATCAGGTAGATGAACTGCTTGGAAAAATCCATGAAGCATATCCGGACCGGTACGCGATTGTTCCACAGGGAAACACAACCATGTCAAATGGTGGATGGACCTGGGATGGTCTTGGCGACATCAAGATGATCGGTGTTATGGAGGCTGGTGGTGATACTACCATTAAGAATCTGTTAGAAACTGAGGACTTTATTGATCTTACAAAACATACCCACAGCTGGTATACCAATGGCTATATGATGCCGGATTGCCTGAGCAACACAGAGACAGGCGACAGCATGATTTTAAATAAAAAAGCAGTGACATGCTTTAATAACGGTGCTTATTTTGATGAAACTGACTATATTAAAGAAGATCTTGTAAGAGTTCCGCTCACCCCTGCAAAAGCAGACACGACGACCATTTCCGGTATGTGCTGGGGCATCAGTGCAAACAGTAAAAATAAGGACGCATCCTGGAAAATGCTGGAAGTTCTTTACTCCGATGCAGACGTTGTAACGTTACTGACAGATGGTATTAAAGATCGTAACTACGTAGTAGATGCAGATGGCAATGCCGTATATCCGGATGGAAAAGATTATACGAACAATGGCTATGGTGCAATGCAGCAGTGGTGGCTGTATCCAAACTCTTCTCTTACTCCGGAACAGCCGACAAACGGATTAACAGAGAGCTTGAAGAAATTTAACGAGTCCGTACAGCAGACCCCGGCTTATGGTTTCTGCTTCGATACGACAGAAGTAACCGATGAGTACAGTGCATGCTGCAATGTTATGGATAAATATTATTCCGCATTGATGCTCGGTGCCGTAGATCCGGATGAGTATCTGGCAAAAGCAACCGAAGAGCTGAAGGCAGCAGGAATGGACAAAGTTATCGAGGCAAAACAGAAACAGTTTGATGCATGGCATGCAGAAAACAAATAGGACTAAAAAATCTTATCACACCAAATAAAAGGGCAAAAGAGAGGCACAGGATGTCTCTCTTTTCCAAAGGGAGGATCTTATGCCTGCGCGTAAACGGAAAAAAGTATCGAGAAAAATTATAGCATTGTATATCATGCTTCTGCCGGGACTCATTTATCTGCTGATCAACAATTACATGCCGATGGCAGGTCTTGTGATTGCATTTAAACGATATGATTTCAGCAAAGGAATTCTGGCTAGTGACTGGTGCGGATTCAGCAACTTTACGTATCTGTTTAAAACGAAAGATGCATTTAACATGATACGAAATACAATTTTGTACAATCTTGTATTTATTTTCCTTGGAACGGTAGTTGCTGTTGCCGTTGCGATTATGCTGAATTTCCTTCGTGGAAAGCTGAGCAAAAAAATTTATCAGACCGTGATCCTGGTACCATATCTGGTATCCATGGTTATTGTTTCCTATATTGTGTATGGATTCTTAAGTACAGAATCCGGTTTTCTTAATAATCTTCTGGTGCATTTGGGCGGTCATACCATTAACTGGTATACGGAATCAAAGTACTGGCCCTATATTTTGACAATTGTAAACCTGTGGAAAGGCTTTGGATATACCAGTATTCTTTACTATGCAACCGTTATTGGAATTGATTCCTCTCTGTATGAGGCAGCATCCACCGATGGAGCAGGAAGATGGAGTCAGATCTGGAACGTAACATTACCGGGTCTGAAGACTACCATTATTACGATGGTTCTGTTACAGATCGGAAGAATGTTCTTCTCCGATTTTGGTCTGTTCTATCAGGTGCCGATGCATTCCGGACTGATTTCCGAAGTAACGGATACAATTGATGTTTATGTTTATAAAGGACTGACACAGCTGAATGATATCGGACGATCTTCGGCAGCAGGATTTTTACAGTCGGTACTTGGCTTTATCCTGATTATGACAGTAAACCAGATTGTACGAAAAATAGACAAGGACAGCGCACTGTTCTAAGGAGGCAAAAATATGGTATCGAATAATAAAGTAGAGCAGGTAGTTTTACATACTATTTTTATCCTGCTTTGTATCATTGCAGCAGCGCCGTTTCTTCTGCTGATTTCTTCTTCCATTACCGAAGAGTCAACTCTTTTGCAGTATGGATATAGTTTCTTCCCGAAAAAAGTCAGTTTCTATGCATATGAATATCTGTTCCAGAGCGGCGGAAAAATTATCCGTGGTCTTGGTCTTTCTGTTCTTGTTACGATCGTCGGAACGGCCTGCTCTATTCTGATGACGGTTATGTTTGCATACCCGATTTCAAGAAAAGAACTTCCACACCGGAATCTGTTTTCTTTCCTGGTATTCTTTACCATGCTGTTTAATGGTGGACTGGTACCAACGTATATGATGTATACACAGATTTTTCATATTAAAAATACGATCTGGGCATTGATTATACCGAGCCTGCTGATGAATGCATTTTACATCATCATGATGCGATCATTCTTTGTAAGTAATATTCCGGATTCCCTGATTGAGGCGGCAAGAATTGATGGAGCCGGTGAGTTCCGCATTCTGTTCCGCATTGTACTTCCACTTTCGAAACCGATGCTGGCAACATTAGCCCTGATGGTTGGTCTTGGATACTGGAATGACTGGATGAATAGTTTATACTATATTACAGATGACAGTCTGTATACCTTACAGGCAATTTTGAACAACATCATTACCAGTATCACATTCCTGCAGAGTTCTACCATGGGTAGTGTAGCATCCGCGGTTGCAGCCATGCCAAGCACAGGTATCCGTATGGCAATTGCCGTTGTTGGTGTTATTCCGGTTCTGGTTATTTATCCGTTTTTCCAGAAATATTTCGTAAAAGGAATTGTCGTAGGCGGCGTAAAGGGTTAAACTGTAGAAAACGAAAAGGGGGTTTTTACAATGAAATTTAAAACAGAAAGAATATCGGAGCATATCACCAGAATCTATGGCTTCTGTACAGAGATGATGTACCTGGTAGAGGGGGAAAAAGATGCAGTGCTGATTGACACCGGAAGCGGTTATTTTAGTCTGAAACAGTGCGTCGATCAGTTGACGGACAAACCGGTGAAAGTGCTCATGACGCATGGCCATGTAGATCATGCAATGGGAGCCGGAGAGTTTGAAGAAATCTACCTGAATCATAAGGATGAAGCTGTTTATCGTGAACACGCAAAGAAAGAGTTTCGTCTGGAAGGACTTGCAGGTATGAATGCAGAAGGTAATGCAATTACGGAAAAGGATATGATTCCGGCAGCACCGTTTGAGCGTTTTCGAGATTTGAAAGAAGGAGACCGTTTTGAACTGGGAGACGTTCAGATTGTAATTTATGAGCTTCCTGGACATACACAGGGCAGTGTGGTCATGCTGATTCCGGAAGAGCGTACGCTTCTTCTGGGAGATGCATGCAATCCTTCCTTTTCCTGTTTGAAGAATTTTCTACGGGACTTGCCACCTATGAAAAGAACTTAAGAGAATTTCAGAAAAAGATCGAGGGAACTTATGACAAGATTTTGATGTCCCACGGAGATGGAACAGGAAAGATCAGCACCATTGAGGATGTGCTGAAAACCTGTGAGGATATCCGAAAAGGAAATATTAAGGACGGTTACTTTGATTTTATGGGCGAAAAACACTATTTTGCTGACAATGGAACCGATACCCATATTTGTTATAATAAGCAAAGAATCGAAGAATAATAGCATACGGATCTGCAAAAGACACCTTTTTTCGCAAATGTTGTAAGGACTTGTTTCATTACATTCAGAATGCAGCACAAACGAAAGCGAGGTGTCTTTCTTTTGGGGATTTTTACAAATATATACATCTATGAAAAGAAGACAACTCTGTTTTACAGATTTTTAAGAATTATCTGTAAAACAAAGCTGTTTTTTGCGTGAATGATACGGTATAATAAGCGCGGGAGAGTGTTTGAAAACTATTTTCCAATACAAAATAGAAGTTATTTTTCGTCAAAGGGAACAGAAGAAAAAGGAAGGAGACTTTCCAAATGAGTAAAGGAAAAAAAGAAGGTCGTGGGACCATAAAGGCAGTGGTATATCTTTTGATTGTGATAATTCTTGCCGGAATGGTGGTTTATCTGACGCAGTCCCTGCGGCGTGAGAGGCAGCCGGAGATTACGGGAACGTTTATTGACAGCAAACTGGAGGCGGCAGGGGAGCTGACGTCGGCAAAGATGATTTACAATGGGCTGATTCATTATTCCGATGGAACAATTCCGCTTCTGACACAGAAGGCATTTAATATGACGTACCGCGCAGAAGTCCATGCGGGAGTAGATCTTTCCCAAGCGAAGACAGAGGTTACGGATACGGAGGTGATTGTGACACTTCCGGCAGTGGAAATCCTGGATATCTCGATTGATGATGATTCGATCCAGTATTACGATGAGAAGGCAGCACTTCTGAACTGGGAGCGGAAAGAAGATGCTCTGGATGCCATTGCGAGTGCAAAAGAGGATGTGGAGCAGCAGACGCAGGAGATGGAAGATCTGGAAACGATGGCCAGGGAGCAGGCGAAAACGCTGATTACCGGAATGCTGTCTGAGACGATCGGGGACAAAACCCTGGTTATAAAATTTGAAAAATAGTACATAAAGAGGATACCGGCACTTCTAAAAATGTGCGTTCGGAAAGTTCATAAGAGCTCCGGGCGCGTATTCTGTAAAAAAGGAGGGCCGGTATTTCTTATGGCAGAAATACCGGCATTATGAAAAAGAAAATCTATCTGAATTGGAAAAATTTTTAAGTTGGGACAACGAAGGAAAGATAGAGGAAGATGATTTGTTGTCCCTTTGTTTTGATACATTCAGTATAGTTGTCATATGTGAGAAAAGTGTGAATAGATTTTGAAGAAAAATTGAAAAATTATGTGAATGAGCAGCGGAAAGCATTTTATCCTCTTTTGGCAAGAATACTCCGGCATCTAAAGTGGAGATGAATTTTGTCCGTTATTTTGTGAAGAAAACAGGGAACATGAGATCAGCAGGGAACTGCTGAAATTTGCATAGAATTTGCTTGAAAGACCATACTTTTTTATGCTACAATCGTTTCATATGTTTGAAATAGAAGTTACGTTACTTTTGTGAGGATAGAAATTATGGACTATAAACTGCTGCTGGATACTGCAGTCATGGCAGGAGAAATCCTGCTGGAGAGCGGGGCAGAGACGTGGCGCGTGAGGATACTATGCTGCGTATGCTGCGTATGTCCGGCCTGAAAACGGCGGATGTGCTGGCACTGACGACCGGTTTATGGTAACATTGGATGACCCGTCGATGGATTCCATGACCGTCATGCGCAGTGTGGAAGTCGTGCAACCGATCTCAACCGGATTCATGCGGTAAACCAGCTCTCACGTGATTTCTGTGAAGGTACGATCGATCTGGATACGCTGTTCCACCGGGTGCGTGATATCTACCGTGCCAAACCGGAAATTAAAAAAAAATTTACTTGCGATGATAGCGACGACTGCGGGCTTTGCCATCATGTTCGGAGCCGGTTTTTATGAAATTCTGGCATCTGCGATTGCCGGATTCATGTCCGGTGTCGGTGTGTATGGAGGAAAAAGAGCAGGGGTGCAGTCATTTTTGGTGAATTGCATTGGAGCATTTTTCCTTGCAGTTACTGCAATCCTTTGTATTCATTATTTCCCGGGAACTTTGAATCTAACGTTGTTATTATCGCATCCGTCATGCCCCTTGTCCCTGGCGTTGCAATTACAAATGCGGTATATGACACGCTGCATGGAGACTATATTTCCGGTGCGGCGCGGATGCTCGAGGCATTTGTAACGGCTGCTGCAATTGCGATCGGAGTAGGACTCGGCATGTTGCTGCTTCGGCCGCTGGTACGGTGAGAGGACACATACAGAAAAAAAAGAGGTCTAAGACAAGATGAGTATAGCAGGTGAAATTATACTGAAATCTCTGGGAGCCTGGGTCGCAATCTGGGGTTTTTCAAGACTGTTGAATGCACCGAAAAAGCTTGAATGTTACACTGCCGGTGTCGGTATGATCGGCTGGGCGGTCTATCTGATTGTGGAAGTATTCAACGACGGCATTCTGATGAAGAACTTTCTTGCCGCCGTTGCCGTCGCTCTGGTTTCCCAGGCAATGGCGCGTCATTTCAAAGCGCCGGTGATCCTTTTCGTGATCCCGGGCATTCTCCCGATGGTGCCGGGAGCCGGTATGTACCGCATCGTCTACTCGATCGTTATGGGGCCGGAAAACATGGTTGGAACGTATCTTTTAGAGACAGCGACCGCGGCAGGCGCAATTGCTCTTGGAATTTTCCTCGGAGAAGCGCTGCAGAAGGTATTTTTTTACGAATTCCATAGGTGATTTACGAAAAAAGTGAGAAATTTGCCAAAACCAAATTTTTTGCTTTTTTTGTCGAATTTTATGATATACTTAACAGTGTATGTGCCCTTGGACAAAAGAAGAAATCTATAGGGCATTTTAACATCAGTAGACAAGAAGTCCCCGCTTCTAAAGCGGTGGGATGAATTGTTAAAAGAAACATAACGG
>ENA-OQDE01000602-OQDE01000602.1-human-gut-metagenome-genome-assembly--contig:-NODE-602-length-19935-cov-4.986773_pt1 | contig 19935 bp, 19 predicted proteins | sample MGYA00242768_ERZ504595 | MGnify/ENA primary metagenome ERZ504595 (study PRJEB26092, sample SAMD00036307) | human gut metagenome | host: Homo sapiens | study: EMG produced TPA metagenomics assembly of... | reverse complement strand
AGGGGTTGCATTTTTCGAAAGACTGATTATATAATACCAATTGTCGCGAACGAAGTAGCGAAAACAAAACATAAAGCTATCGCCAAACGGTAAGGCAACGGACTCTGACTCCGTCAGTTCAAGGTTCGAATCCTTGTAGCCCTGCTACATGAGGCACCTCGGTATGAGGTGCTTTTTTGTATCTGGATTGGAAAATAAAAAGATAGTTTTTTGTTTTTTGCATGGAAAAGGGTATGAATTCCGGAGATAAGAAACTATTTCGTTACTGTTCACTGGTAATATCCCGCGAAGCGTGTTGCTGAGAACGGAGTGAACAGTAACGCTATTTCTTTGCGAATATCTGCCGGAATAAGTGAAAGAATGGGTTGACAAAGCGAATTTAGCATGCTATATTTTCCATAGTTGTAGTGTGTAACTCGATTTTTGGAGGCATTAACTATACATAACGGAGAGAGTTTATGTATATTAATGCCTTTTTTGTACAAAACCGGTTGAAAAGGGTCTTTTATGCAGAAGCTATTTCCGTAAATAGATATGTCTGCTTACGCAGAAACTATTAAATAGGAAAGGTAGATAAGAGTCACATGAAAGACAAGATTTTCAGCGTTTTGCAGCGAGTGGGACGAAGCTTTATGCTTCCCATCGCAATTCTGCCGGTAGCGGGACTGCTTCTCGGTATCGGAAGTTCTTTTACAAATGCAACCACAATTGAAACCTATGGTCTGACAAAGATTCTTGGTGAGGGTACTTTGCTTCACGCCCTGCTGGTAATCATGAACAGTGTGGGAAGTGCGGTATTTGATAACCTGCCATTGATTTTTGCCGTAGGTGTAGCCATCGGTATGGCAAAGAAGGAAAAAGAGGTTGCAGCTTTATCAGCAGTTATTGCATTTTTTGTAATGAATACAGCAATCAATGCCATGCTTATTGTTACAGGACAGATCCTTGACAACGGACAGGTGGCAGAGACTGTTCTGGAGGGAACCATTACCTCTGTATGTGGTATCCAGTCACTCCAGATGGGTGTGTTTGGCGGTATTATTGTAGGACTGGGAGTAGCTGCCCTGCATAACAGGTTCTACAGGATACAACTTCCAAATGCTCTTTCCTTCTTTGGAGGAACTCGTTTTGTACCGATCATTTCCACGATTGTATATATGTTTGTGGGAATCCTTCTGTATTTTGTATGGCCGGTAGTCCAGAATGGTATTTATGCACTGGGCGGACTGGTAACAGGAACCGGTTATGTGGGAACACTGATCTTCGGTCTGATCAAGCGTGCGCTGATTCCTTTTGGTCTGCATCATGTATTTTATATGCCTTTCTGGCAGACTGCTGTGGGTGGTACCATGGAGGTTGCCGGAAAAATGGTTCAGGGTGGACAGAATATTTTCTTTGCCCAGCTTGCTGACTCTGCTAATATTGCACACTTCAGTGCAGACGCAACCAGATATTTCTCTGGAGAATTTATTTTCATGATCTTTGGTCTTCCGGGCGCGGCACTGGCAATGTATCAGTGTGCAAAGCCTGAGAAGAAAAAAGCAGCAGGCGGTCTTTTGCTGTCTGCAGCACTGGCATGTATGGCAACCGGTATCACAGAACCACTGGAATTTTCATTCCTGTTTGTTGCTCCGGCACTGTTTGTAGTTCAGGTAGTGCTGGCAGGAAGTGCCTACATGATCGCCCATATGTTGAATATTGCAGTAGGACTTACCTTCTCCGGTGGTTTCCTGGATTTCTTCCTGTTTGGTATTCTTCAGGGAAATGAGAAAACAAGCTGGATGAGAGTTATCCCGGTAGGTATTATTTATTTCTTCTTATATTACTTTATTTTCAAATTTATGATTAAAAAGTTTAATTTCAAGACACCTGGCCGTGAGGATGATGACACAGAGACTAAGCTTTATACAAAGGCTGATGTAAATGCCCGCAAAGAAGCACAGAAGGGTGAGAATACAGAGGCCGGAGCAGATCCTGTCAGTGAAGCAATCACCAGAGGTCTGGGTGGCAAGAAAAATATCAGTGATGTGGACTGCTGTGCCACAAGACTTCGTTGTACAGTAAAGGATGCAGCACTGGTAAATGACGGAGTTCTGAAAGCAACAGGTGCATCCGGAGTGGTACACAAGGGACAGGGTGTACAGGTTATTTACGGCCCTAACGTTACTGTGATCAAGTCTAATCTGGAAGATTATCTGGAAACAGCACCGGATACACTGGAAACACCAGCAGCAGAACCACAGGTACAGGAAACAGAAACTCCAAAAGAGGAAGCAGGACAGAAGGTTGTGGACAGAATTGTGATTTCCAGTCCGATCAGTGGTACAGCGGCAGATCTTGTCACTGCACCGGATGAGGCTTTTGCCCAGAAATGATGGGAGACGGTGCGGTAGTTACACCGGAAGATCCTTATGTATATGCACCGGAAGACGGTGAGGTAGCCTTTGTTTTTGACACAAAGCATGCCATTGGATTTATCACAGAGTCAGGAATCAGTCTGCTGATCCATGTGGGAATTGATACAGTAAAATTAAATGGAAAAGGATTTGAGGCACTGGTAGAAAGTGGTCAGGAGGTAAAGAAGGGAGATCCTATGCTGAAACTGGATCTGGATTATCTGAGCCAGAATGCGCCTTCTATCGTATCTCCTGTTCTTTGTACAGAACTGGAGGATAACCAGAGAATCCATCTTTTGAAGGAGGGTCAGATAAAAGCAGGAGAGCCGCTGTTTGAGGTAGAGGTTCTTCAGTAATATCTGCCCGGATGGGGAAAATACGGATGTCATACAGGATAACAAAAATATTAAATCATAATTCCTTTATGGGAATTGAGAGTAAAATGATCAGGAATGTCTGATTATGGGAAAGGGAGTTGCTTTTGGCAAAAAGTGGGACAGACAGTTTCTGTAACCGGAGATGCAGGTATATTCTCTGAAGGAGCTGACAGACCGTGGAGAGGCAAAGGACATTATAAAGTCTGTTTCTCCACTGTGTCTGGAGCTGGCCAATGAGGTGCTGGATCAGGCAGAAGAGGAATTTGGAAAGGTTGACCGTTCCATTCTTTTTACCATGGCAGACCATCTTGATTTCGCTGTCCGCCGTATACAGAACGGTGAACAGATCAGTAATCCACTGACAGATGACATCCGTATTATGTTTTATAAAGAATATAAGGTTGCGGGATGTATCCGTGACCTTTTGAAAGAAAAACTGGGAATCAGGATCGATGAACATGAGATCGGATATATTGCCCTCCATGTTCATGCGGCCATTGTGGATGAGAATGTTTCCCAGGCAATGGAAATCGCCAGAACAGTCAGGGAATGCATCTGTATGGTAGAGGAAGAGACCGGAAAATCTATTGATGTAATGTCTCTGAGCTATAACCGTTTGATGAACCATGTACGGTATATGGTTGCCAGAGCCATTCATGGGGAAAAGCTGAAAATGAGCCTGAATGACTACATGTCTGTAAAATTTCCCGGTCCCTACATGACAGCTGAGAAAATCTGTCGTAAAATGGAAAAAAGCCTGAAGCTTCCCATACCGGATATAGAGATCGGTTATCTGGCAATGCATCTGGAGAGAATGATGGACAGAGAAGAAGAATAAAAATCAGAGGAGAATAAAAGGATGAAATCATTTGAATATACTGTTAAAGACGAACTTGGAATCCATGCAAGACCAGCAGGACTTCTGGTAAAAGAGGCAAAGAAGTTCCAGTCCGAATGTACGATCACAAAGGGTGACAAAACAAAAAAACTGACACAGCTTATGATGCTTATGTCTTTGGGCGTAAAGCAGGGCGATACAGTTACCGTAAGTGCAGAGGGTGCTGATGAGGATACCGCAATTGCTGAGTTAAAGGCATGTTTTGAGAATAACTTATAATTTCAACCAGGGATATACATATTAAAATTCATCATAAATAAGAAGGAGGAAAAAACAATGCAGAGTTATCAGGGAAAATCTGTGTATAAGGGAATTGCAATGGGACCGGTTGTGGTTCTGAAGAAAAATGATTATCAGGTAAAACGTACACGGATTGAGGATCCGGAGGCGGAAATCAAACGAGTAGATGAAGCCCTGGAAAAATCCAAGGAGCAGCTCCAGAAGCTTTATGATAAAGCTGTTCAAGAGGTTGGAGAAGCAAGTGCTGCTATTTTTGAAGTACATCAGATGATGCTGGAGGATGATGATTATCTGGAAGCAATCCAGAATACGATCCGTACAGAGCAGATTAATGCAGAGTATGCAGTAGCTGCTACAGGCGATAATTTTGCTGAAATGTTTGCTCCATGGATGATGATTATATGAAAGCACGTTCTGCAGATATCAAGGATATTTCAGAGCGTCTGGTCCGTAATCTCAGCGGACAGGATGATGCAGATTTAAGTTCAATTGAACCATCAATCATCGTGGCAGATGATCTGAGCCCAAGTGAAACGGTACAGATGGACAAAGACAAGATCCTGGCATTTGTGACAGTTCACGGTTCCACAAATTCTCATACAGCAATTCTTGCACGTATGATGAATATTCCGGCGCTGATCGGTGTAGATATGAATCTGGAAGAAATTCACACAGGAATGGAGGCAGTTGTAGATGGATTCCAGGGTACTGTGATCTTTGAGCCAGATGAGACTGTGAAAGCACAGACAACAGAGAAAATGGCTGAAGAAGCAGAGAAGCTCAGACTGCTCCAGGAACTTAAGGTAAGGAAAACGTAACTCTGGATGGCCATAAGATCAATATCTATGCCAATATCGGAAGTGTTGGAGATATCGGCTATGTTATGGAAAATGATGCAGGAGGAATCGGTCTTTTCAGAAGTGAATTCCTGTATCTGGGCAGAAATGATTTCCCTACAGAGGAGGAACAGTTCCAGGCCTATAAGCAGGCGGTACAGATGATGGCAGGCAAGAAGGTGATCATCCGTACACTGGATATCGGAGCAGACAAGCAGGTAGATTACTTTAATCTGGGAAATGAAGATAATCCGGCTATGGGTTATCGTGCAATCCGTATCTGCCTGAAGCAGCCGGAAATCTTCAAGACACAGCTTCGTGCTCTACTGAGAGCAGCAGTATATGGAAATCTGTCCATTATGTATCCCATGATCACTTCCACTGAGGAAGTAAAGAAAATCTATGAGATCGTGGCAGAGGTTGAAGAGGAGCTGAAAGCACAGGAGATTCAGTACAAGATTCCTGAGCAGGGAATTATGATTGAAACTCCGGCAGCAGCGATCATCAGTGACAGACTTGCGGAAATGGTAGATTTCTTCAGTATCGGTACCAACGACCTGACACAGTATACACTGGCTATTGACCGTCAGAATGAGAAACTGGATGAGTTCTATAATCCACACCATGAAGCACTGCTTCGCATGATTCAGATGGTAGTGGACAATGCACATAAATGTGGAAAATGGGCCGGCATCTGTGGAGAACTGGGTGCAGATACTACCCTGACTGAGGAGTTTGTACGCATGGGACTGGATGAACTGTCTGTGGCACCGTCTATGGTATTGAAGCTGCGTAAGATCGTTCGGGAGATGAAGGTAGAAGGGTAATTGTAAAAAAGAATTGCAACTGTAAGATGTAAAATATATGCAGGCGGCTGATCGGATTTCCAATCAGCGCCTGTGTTGTTACTGTGAACGGAGTGAACAGTAACGTTGTGACATTTGTACCCGGCGCACAAGGCTTCCGTAAAATGCAGCCAGAATCTGCTGGAACAGGGTTCCGATCATAACCGGAAACAGACATTCTGCAGGAAAATATGCACCGGCGATCACTGCACCGGCGCTGATGTTACGCATGCCGGAGCCATAGATCATAGAAACGGTAGATTCTTTATTCTGTTTCGTAACTATGGCAATCAGCCAGCCAATGGCATATCCGCTGGCAGACAGTACCAGAATTATAGCTGTTACAGCCAGACGTTCTCCATTCAGATGCTTTATATAGGGAGAAACCTTGGAGGAATTGGAAGTCACCACAAAAATCAGACACATTTTTGAAAAAGGTGCAAGTTTTTTTGGCCAGGTTTCCATTACTTTTCCATGACTGAATTCATTAAGGCACATGGCGATCACTGCCGGAAGAGCAATCATAAATACCAGTTCTTTCATCATTCCGGCAGTATCCATTTTAATATTGGATCCAACCAGGATTTTCAATGTGGCAGGAATCAGAAAGGGAGAAAGGATGGTATCCAAAATGACCAGTGAAAGGGAAAGGGGATTGTTTCCATTATAAATGGATACCCACATCAGGCTGATCACTGCAACAGGAACCGAAAACTCCAGTACAATTCCGGTAATATAATTAATATTTCCGGAAAAAACAGAAGACCCACACCATAGGCGGTCACCGGAATCAGAATATGTAAAACCAGAAACATCAGGATCAGAGGAAGTGGCCGTTTAAATACATTTGCTATATCCCGGAACCTGGATTTCAGTGCTCCGATAAAGGTCATAAAAGCAAAAACATAGGTGACATAAGGTACACCATGCCTTGCAATATCCGGAAAAAGTACGCCCACCATAAGGCAGACCGGCGTTACAAAGGGCATCCATTTTTCCATAAAGCTGTTAAATTTATTGAGCATATTACACCTCGGCTTTTTCGTATGATTTTTTTACAGTTTACCACAAAAAAGTGTAAGGGCAATGGTGAAATGAAAAAAATTGCAGTAAAAAGAGAGACCATCTTGTGCGGATTGGTCTCTCTTTTATGTAGGATATTATTTTTTAATCTCCGGCTGGAATTCTTTTACATCTTTGGCAATCTCGCCGCTTAACAGGAGCATGCAGATCAGGTTCGGGATAGCCATCAGTGCGTTGGCGATATCGGAGAAGTTCCATACCAGGCTGAGAGTCTGGGTACATCCGATATAGACTACCAGTGAAAATATGATTCTGTAGACCATATTATATTTGTGCGTTCCAAACATGTACTCGAAAGCTTTTTCACCATGATACTCCCAGCCAAGGATGGTGGAAAAAGCGAATAATGCGATGCCGATGGTTACCAGCCAGCCGCCTGCAGATCCCAGGACAGTTTCGAATGCTGCGATAGTAACGTCAGAGCCTGTGAGAAGTCTCCGGCTGCATTTGTTGTTCCAAGTACTCCGGAGGAGGCAATTGCCAGTCCGGTGATGGTACATACAACAATAGTATCCCAGAAGGTTCCGGTCATGTTTATATAGCCCTGGCGTACAGGATTATCTGTGGTTGCTGCGGCTGCTGTGATGGCTGCAGAGCCCATACCTGCTTCATTGGAGAAGACACCACGTGCAACACCGAATCTCATGGCATTCATCATGGAAGCAACGATGGAACCGCAAAGTCCGCCGCCCACTGCTTTTACGGAGAAAGCCATTTTGAAGATCATGGCTAGACCGGAAGGCAGATTGAAATATTTCCAATGATTACGATCAGACCGCAGATAACGTAAAAGATTGCCATGGTAGGAACAACAACAGCGGAAACTTTGGAGATGGATTTGATTCCGCCTACAATGATGACCAGGGATAAAACGGTGATCACAACTCCGGAAATCTGTGTCGGCACATTAAATGTGGAGTGAAGTGCGCTGGCAATGGAGTTGCCTGTGTCATGTTTCCGATACCAAAGGAGGCGATAACAGCAAAAAGTGCAAACAGCCATGCAAGAATGGCACCAAAGGTTTTGTTTTTCAGTCCTTTTTTCATGGTGTACATAGGACCGCCGCTCATTTCGCCTTTTGCATTAACTTCACGATATTTGATGGCCAGCATACATTCACTGAATTTGGAGGTCAGACCGAAGGCTGCGGAAATCCACATCCATACCAGAGCTCCGGGACCACCGGAAACCATGGCTGTGGCAACACCGACGATATTTCCGGTACCGATGGTGGCTGCCAGTGCGGTTGTCAGTGCGGAAAAAGGTGATACATCTCCCTGTCCGCGGCTCTTGGTGCGGGCTTCCTTGCTGAGTGTGCTTTTCAGTGCATAGCCAAGGTTACGCCATGTAAGAAATCTGGTGCGCACAGTCAGGAAGATACCGGTTCCGACCAACAGGATCAGCATCACCAGTCCCCAGACAAAGTCATCAATTCTGGTAACAATTTCGTTTAAAGATCCATAAATCGTTCCCTCCCTCATAAATTTTATACTTTACCTTTATTTCAGAACTTATAAAGACATTACTTATTTGGGTATGATTAGTTATTTTTCTTCTGAAAAGCAAAAAGAGCCATGTTGTGAACAACATCGCTCTTTTCTGGTAAGTATTAATTTACTGTATTATAAGCTTGTTTTGCCTGGATTGTCAATACAATTTCTTTATAAAATACTTCGAAGATTTACAGAGCTGAATATCCGTAGCTGCTGACAATGGCATCGATTTTCTGCTGCCTCTGACACATTGGACATTTTGTAGATGAATAGGAATGATAGTCCGGTATATCTTTGGTGTTAAAAATAGAATATACAGGGAGAGAAGCCACGCTGTCTACTCTGCTGAATATGGCTGCGATACCTCTGATAGTGCCTCCGTAATACAGAATGCTCTCGATTGCTTTGGACAAAGTAGAGCCTGTGGTAATCGAACCATTGAGGATCAGTACATTTTTGCCCTTGATCATTGGCTGAAAATTATCACGGAAGATAATCTGTCCGGAATTGCTGGATTCAGGAGTAATCACGTAGATCGTCTGATGAGCATTCAGGGAAAAAATGCCGGCTTTGGTAAGTTCTTCAGAAAGATATGCGCCAATTACTTCCAGTCCGTCCATACAGATAATGGTATCAACAGGAGTAGATACTTCATAATTAGCAGCCAGTTCGTGAGCAATATTCTGTGCTTCGGCAGTTCTGGATTTCATAGTTGTAAGATCCAGATAGTGAGTGATATGTGACTGAGATGTGACGAAATGTCCGGGAATTACCTTCAGCTGAATGCGGCTGTCACCACGGGCGTAGATTTTTGTCATGTTTTCCAGATTCATAAGAATACCTCCCTCGTTGAAAAAAAACGTGTAACTGTTCAGTAGCTTTGCGGTTAGCAGACCATTGAACAGTTATAAATCAGTACACTAATCTTATAAAACATTGTAGCATTGTTTTGCCAAAAAATAAATAATATTGTACAAAATCAATAAAAAATTATGCGATATGTATGAAGATTGTTAATAAAATACCAAAAAACATATAACGATGATCCCTGGTGCATTGATGGAAGTATTATTTACGAGGGTTGCTATAGATTGGTTGTGAGTTATGGAGAATGGAATAAACAGTGATGGGTGTGGAAATGGGAAACAGAAGAGAATATTCTATAGAAGTAATATATGTGAAATGATATAATGATTTTCAGTCTATTATTGACTGTCAGAAAAAGAGAAAAGATGAGATAAAAAATGTATACAGCAGAACGAATAGAAGAATTGGGTGAAAATAGGAGCCTGATAAAAGTGACAGATTAACAGCCTGATATTTTGACTGCGAAAAGTGAATAATCATAAGAAAATCTTAAGAATTTGTCCCTTTCATATTAAGAAGCTTCGATTATTCTAATATCAGAAATACAAAATAAGAAGCCGGGATGTCTGTACATGAGAGATTTCAGACAGGCATTTCGGATGATGAGGGAGGTGTGTAAAGTGGCGAATATTCTGGTCTGTGATGATGATAAAGACATTGTAGAGGCAATCAGTATTTATCTGGAGCAGGAAGGCTATACGGTCCTGAAGGCATACGACGGTGTGGAGGCGATTAACGCATTGCGCAGTCAGTCGGTGGATCTGCTGATCATAGATATTATGATGCCGAAGCTGGATGGCATCCGGGCTACTTTGAAGATAAGGGAAGAAAATCCTCTTCCGATCATTATTCTTTCTGCGAAATCAGAGGATGCAGATAAGATCCTTGGATTAAATGTAGGGGCAGATGATTATGTAACCAAGCCCTTTAATCCCCTGGAACTGGTGGCAAGGGTGAAATCACAGCTTCGCAGATATACAAGGCTGGGAGCAGCAATACCTGTGGAGAATGCTCATATTTATGAGACAGGAGGTCTGAGTATAAACGATGACCTGAAGGAAGTCAGGGTAGACGGTGATGTGGTGAAGCTGACACCGATTGAGTACAATATCCTGCTTCTGTTGATGAAAAACCAGGGAAGGGTATTTTCCATTAATCAGATTTACGAAAACATCTGGAATGAGGAAGCAGTTGCTGCAGATAATACGGTGGCAGTGCATATCCGGCATATCAGAGAAAAAATTGAGATTAATCCAAGAGAGCCAAGATACCTGAAGGTTGTGTGGGGGCTTGGATATAAGATTGAAAAAATTTAACCGAATCAAGTAGCGAAGCGGATGATTTTATCCGCTTGACAAAGCAATAAATTAAATAAAAAAGGAAAGGGACAAACATTATGAAGGGAAAAGGATACAGAAGCAGTTCTGTCAAGGCAATCTGGATCGTGATCGCGCATCTGGCAGCAGTTGCAGCAGCAGTCTGTGCAGCTATGTTTGTGATGATCTATCAGACTGGAATCCGCCTGGATGACAGAGGCAAAAGTTACACAGAATCAGAAGCATTTGAGAAACAGGTCAGCAACAGAGGATCAGATATTCTGGTCAGTCTGGCAGCGCAGGATGACATTAACTATCTGAAAAATGCTGGTTCATCGGCAGTGATCGATCTGGCAGAATTTGAGGAAAAAGGAAATACCCGTGATTCCATCAGAGACCTTTCTCTGAAAAATACTTCCGGGCTTGCGTACTCTGTAAGTGATCTTCTGGAGTGGGGAAAAGACTGGGAGGCAAACTATTATGAAGGTGTTTATGACGAAGATTCACAGGTCATAAGATGTGAATCTTCTGACGGAACCAGCCACTATTTTTATCGGACTGACTTTAAAAAGATGGTGGCAGATGGAACACTGAAAATTAATTACAATACAGATTTTCTTGAAGAAGATGATTTCGAATCAAAGACCGAGTCCGAGAAACTGGATACCGTAGCAGATGAACTTTATTACAGATATACCTCACAATCAGAGAATATCGGCAACGTTACGGATACCAGAACAAACACAGAATATCCGGGATGTTTTTTCGTAGAACTGAGTCAGCTGGACGAGAAATTTGCACCACAGGGAGCTGAGAATATCCTGGATGCGGTAAACAAAAGCACGGAATGGAATGGGAGACTGGAGATGCATATAAGGAGTTATTCACACTTCTGGACTGCATCCGTGCCATACAGTCAGATGAACAGTTCAATGATTATGAAACATCACTGGCATCCGTCTTTCACAGCGTGGGAGACTATACCGAAGGGAGTACCAACCTCACATATCTTTTCGCAGATAAAGAAACACAGACAATCTATACAAATAAAAAAGCGTACAGCAGTTACGCACAGCTGGAGCAGAACCTTGAGAAAATATTTAAGGAAAAAGCATATGCAGTTGTTTACCCGGAATTAAGTAAGTGTGTTACAAATATTCCAGATGCAGATCTGCAGGTGTGGAATCATACCATTGATCAGAGCTTTGACACAAAGAATTTTGTATTTGCAGTTTCGGTTGATACGAAATTTTCTGTGGCAGATTCCATGGCTGATGAGGCAGAGAACTATGAAACATATTCAAAGCTTATGTTTCCGATGCTGGCAGGAGCAATCTTTGGAAGTGTGCTCTGGCTGATCGGCATGGTGTGGCTGACTGTGACAGCAGGAAGGAAACCGGAGGATGAAGAAATCCATCTCAATGGATTTGACAGATGGTATACAGAAATCGCGGCAGGAGCAGTGATCGGTATATGGCTGGCAGGAATGATCATATCGGGAACTTTGATCGCCAACTCATCATTGGGTTACAGTCATGTAGTAGTGACAGTGATTGTTACCTGTCTCATATGTGGAACTTATACAATGGCATGGTTTTTGATCGGATATCTCAGCCTGGTAAGAAGAATAAAAGCAGGAACCTTATGGAAAAACAGTCTGATTAGAACAGTTCTGAAATGGATTGGAAAATGCAGTGGGAAGCTTGCCGATTTTGCCAGAGCTTTTTCCAGAAATACAGCAGAAAAAATAAAAGTTCTGCTTGTGGGAGGTGCATTTTTATTTTTGCAGTTCCTGATCATCGGCTGCGTATTCAGTGGTGCAGGAGTATTCCTGCTGGCATTGATGGCTGTAGATGTGGCTGTTATGATTTTCGCCATCAGAAAAGCGGACGGACTGGATCTTATTATGGATGGTCTGAAAAAAATAAGCGATGGAGAACTGCAATATAAGATCAACACAGATACACTTACCGGAAAACAGAAGGTGATGGCAGAATATATCAACAATATTGGAGGTGGTCTGGATGCTGCTGTGGAAAACAGCCTGAAAAAAGAAAGAATGCAGACAGAGCTGATCACAAATGTTTCCCATGACCTGAAAACACCTCTGACTTCCATTATCAATTATGTAGATCTGATGAAACGGGAAAATCCGACAGATCCGAAAATACAGGAATATTTACGTATCCTGGATGAGAAATCTCAGAGACTGAAGGTGCTCACAGAGGATGTGGTAGAGGCATCCAAGGCAAGCACCGGAAACATTAAGCTGGAGATGAATGATATTGATTTTGTGGAAATGGTGCAGCAGGTGATCGGAGAATTTGAAGAGAAATTCCAGGAAAAGAATCTGACTATGATGGTACATTTCACAGATGAACCCTCCATTATTTACGCAGACGGTCAGAGAATGTGGCGTGTTCTGGAAAACGTATTCGGCAATGTTGTGAAGTACGCAATGGAGGGCACCAGAGTTTATGCAGAGATCAGCAACAGAAATAAAAAAGTAACCTTTTCCCTGAAAAATATTTCAGCACAGCCTTTGAATATCTCTGCGGATGAACTGACAGAACGATTTATCAGAGGAGATGTGGCGAGAAATACAGAAGGAAGCGGACTGGGATTATCTATTGCAAAGAGCCTGACAGAGCTGCAGGGAGGTGAGTTTAAGCTGTATCTGGATGGGGATTTGTTTAAGGTGATGATCACATTTGCTACAAAGAATTACAGTAAATGATATAACGTAGAACAAAGATAAGGCATAGGGCAGTTTATAAAAACTGTTTTGTGCCTTATACTTTTGGCTTGTTATAATAATAGAAAAGAAGTATATTAAAAAATCATAGCGACATAAGAAAAGGGGACATAAAAAAATGAATTACAGTTTTAACAGCAGAGTCAGATACAGTGAGACAGGTGAGAACGGCAAACTGACATTACCGGGTGTTTTGAATTATTTTCAGGATTGCTGTACATTTCATGCGGAGTCTGTCGGGCTTGGAGGAGATGTGTTGAAGGCAAGAGACAGAGCATGGGTTCTTTCTTCCTGGCAGGTAATTGTGGATGAATATCCTGCTATGGGAACGGAAATCAGGATCACGACAGCACCTTATAATTTCAAAGGATTCATGGGTATGCGTAATTTCACCATAGAAACAATGGATGGGAAGAAGCTTGCCTGGGCGAACTCCAACTGGACACATCTGGCCATCAGTACAGGGATTCCGGCGAGACTGACACCTGCAGATACAGACAATTACATACTCGGTGAAAAGCTGGAAATGGATTATGCACCGAGGAAAATCAAACTTCCGGATGACCTGACTTCACAGGAATCATTCACAGTGCAGAAGCATCATCTTGATACCAATCATCATGTAAACAACTGTCAGTATATCTGCATGGCAGAAGATTTCCTGCCGGAAGATTTCAAAATATACCAGATGCGTGCAGAGTATAAGATGCAGGCAAAGCTTGGGGATATAATCTGTCCGAAAGTAAAAGCAGAAACGGGAAAAGTGATTGTATCGCTTGATGATACAGACGGAAAAGCATACGCAATTATAGAATTTCAGCAAAAATAACGGTAAAAATCCTCCGGACAGGATGAATAGCAGGACAGAATTGACAAATATATTTCTGAAACAAGAAGTGGTTTTGTGAGAGATTTTTCTGAGAAATTGTTTACAAACCACATAAAACAATATATAATGCACTTGTAAACAACAAGAAACAACGTATTGCTAAAAATAAACAACATAAAACCACAAAGAGCGGAGGGAATATATATTATGAAAATTTTGGAATCTAAATTCGTACAGGGATTTATCAAAATGGCAAATGATGGTTATCTTCAGGGATGGCATGAGAGAAACGGCGGAAACTTAAGCTATCGTCTGAAACCGGAGGAAGTAGAGATGATCCGCCCCCGTCTGAATACACCTGGAGAATGGACACCGATCGGGGTAGAGGTTCCTGGTCTGGCAGGGGAGTTTTTCCTTGTAACAGGAAGCGGTAAATATTTCAGAAATATTATCGTGGATCCCGAAGTATGTCTTGCAATCATTGAACTGGATGAGACAGGAACAAATTACAGAATCCGCTGGGGCCTGGTTGAGGGCGGCAGACCTACCAGTGAGCTTCCGACTCATCTGATGAATCATGAAGTGAAGAAGAAACTGACAAACGGAAAACATCGTGTTATTTATCATGCACATACAACAAATACAATTGCTCTGACATTTGTTCTGCCACTGGATGATAAGATCTTTACAAGAGAGTTATGGGAATCTGCTACAGAGTGCCCGGTTGTATTCCCGGACGGCGTAGGTGTTGTCGGCTGGATGGTACCGGGTGGAAGAGAAATTGCCATAAAAACAGCAGAATTAATGAAGAAATATGACGTTGTTATCTGGGCACATCATGGAATGTTCTGTTCAGGTGAAGATTTTGACCTGACATTTGGTCTGCTCCATACTGTAGAAAAATCTGCAGAGATCCTGGTGAAGATTCTTTCTATGACTCCAAATAAACTTCAGACTATTACACCGGACAATTTCCGTTCACTTGCAAAAGATTTCAAAGTAAACCTGCCTGAAGAGTTTCTGTATGAGAAACAGTAAAATAATCAACATACAAGTTGGTACATGTACCGTACAAGTGCTATAATACAGATATTAAGAGATTTTCCGGGTGGGATATGCAGAAAAAAGCCGGAACATCTGAAAGCTGTTGTAAAAGAATATCTGAAAAGCAAAAGGAGAGGTACGAATCATGCTGGAGAAATTAAAAGAGGAAGTTTACAAAGCAAACATGGATCTTCCAAAATACGGACTTGTTACATTTACATGGGGAAATGTAAGCGGAATCGACAGAGAATCAGGACTTTTTGTCATCAAACCAAGTGGAGTTGATTATGATCTGCTGACACCGGATGATATGGTTGTTGTAGACCTGAATGGAAATAAGGTAGAAGGAAAATACAATCCATCTTCTGATACAGCAACTCATGTAGAACTGTACAAAGCATTCCCGAATATCGGAGGAGTTGTACATACACATTCTTCATGGGCAACAAGCTGGGCACAGGCCGGAAGATCAATCCCATGTTATGGAACCACACATGCAGATTATATTTATGGTGAAGTTCCATGTGCACGCTGCCTGGAAGGCAAGGAATTTGAAGAATATGAGAAAAACACAGGACTTCTGATCGTAGACCTGTTTAAGGACAAAGATTATGAAGCAGTACCTGCAGTACTTTGCAAAAACCATGGACCATTTGCATGGGGCAAGGATGCTCATGAAGCAGTACATAATGCAGTTGTTCTTGAGGAAGTTGCCAAGATGGCATCCCGCTGTGAGCTGATCAATCCACAGGTAAAACCTGCACCACAGGATCTGCAGGATAAGCACTACTTCAGAAAACATGGTGCAAATGCATATTATGGACAGGGAAATAAATAATTGCTGATCTGAAAATAAAAGATATGAACTTGTTAAAGATATAAAAAATCTCCCGGATAAGAGTAAGCGCTTCTCTTATCCGGGAGATTTTTTGTAGCAGAAGAAACAAGGAAAATTCTTCTGCATATTGCAGAAAGTCCGGGCAATTTTCTGCAACTTTATCGAAGGAGGAGAACGTTTCAGGGCAGACCGTTAGCATGAATGCAAAAGATGTCATGATCCTTGAAAGATAATAACAGCTGAACTTTAATATTGTATGATTCGTTTAATTTGCAGTAAACGGGACAGCAACATTTTATTTTGCACCTTAACAATTACATATATTTACCTTATAATGAACTCATAAGAAAATGCAAGAAATTAGGTTGATATACCGGAATAGTAACAGTAAGGATTTCAGACAACCGGAGGAAATGCATATGAAAGAGCAGCAGGAAAAAATAAGAGTATTAGATCCACATATAATACTGATATTATTTATATCAGCGTTTGTATTCGGCATAGGAATGCTGATGATTTTCCTGGAAAGAAAGGAAATAAGAACAGAGGGATATGAATTTATAATTTTTAGTGTGGAAATATTAATGTTGCTGTTAATCTTGTATTATATGAGAACTGTTGTGCTGAGCAGAGAAGGCTGTACGGTATCCTGGCTGTTTTGGAAGAGAAATTATAAATGGGAAGAGCTTGCTGTTATCAGAGAGGATGTCTGGTATACATATGGTAAAGGAGGGAGCATACGTTATCAGGGGATTGTATTTTCCAAATATGCAGTAAATAAGAAGAAAAAGAAATATACTACCAGGATGATTGTTGATGCGTTTCCGCTTTCAGATTGTTTTTACATTACTTTTGATGAACATGGCAATGTTTTTTCTTATAAATTAGAAAAAGGAAAAAAGCAAGTTATTAGAAAAATGTACGTAAATGTTCGTGAAAAAATGAAGGAATGGGGAGTGGAGGCAGAAAAAGGAGAGGGAATAAAAGAAGAAGAAAAACAAAGACAATATGATGAAATGATAGAATTGAGGAGGCAACAAAGAAAAAAAATTCAAAGCAAAGGAGCAGACTGTACAAATTTAAAAGAATATCAGCAAGAAGTAATAAAGATCAGAGATTTTTTGCAGATAACCATGGTAATACTTATTACGGTACTGCTTATTTGGACAGGGCTGTCTGCTGAAGAGGGAGAAAGAATTCCAATATTGATTCTTGAGTTTTTGATTGATGCACCATTATTGTTTTTCTCTTCAAAAGTCGTAACATTAAGTAAAGAAGGCTGCAAAATATCGTATCTGTTTTTCAAAAAAATGTATAAATGGGAAGAACTTGAAATTATACGTGAAGATTATTTTCCAAGTTTCCGAGACAGGAGAAGCAGAGGGATTGTTTTTTCTAAAAGAAAAAAGAATAAAGCAGGATATATATATACAACACGGGAAATTGTAGGATCAGGTCATATTTTAGAGTGTTTTATATTGTTCTTGATGCAGATGGAAATATACATTTATATAAGCGTCTGGCAGCAAAGGATGGCAAAACAAAACTGAGAAAAGTAGCTGTAAATATTCCCCAAAAATTAGCGGAATGGGGAGTAGAAATGGAAAAAATGATGAAATATACAGGAGGAACTTATGATTTATAAGAAGATTGAAATTGCAGTAGACGGATATAAAGAAACTGCAGATTTATACACTTATTTTCTGGATAATTCCATTGAAATGCATATCAACAGAAAGCGTCCGGTAGTTGTGATCTGCCCGGGAGGCGGGTATGCTATGACTTCTGACAGAGAAGCAGAACCAATCGCCATGCAGTATCTGGCAAGGGGATATCATGCAGTGATCCTGCGCTATAGCGTAGAACCTGCCAGATATCCACTGGCACTCTTGCAGCTTGCGAAGTCTGTTGCTTTTTTAAGAAAAAATGCTGCAGAGTTTCATATTGATACGAATAAAATTGTTCTGCAGGGCTTTTCCGCAGGTGGTCATCTGGCAGCAAGTCTGGGTGTTTTCTGGAAGAAAGATTTTATTGCACAGACACTTGGGGTAACTTCTGATATGGTGAAACCAAATGGTATGATCTTAAGTTATCCGGTGATCACTTCCGGTGAGTTTGCACATACAGGTTCCTTTGAATGCTTGCTTGGAGAGGATTATAATGATCTTGATAAGAGAAAAGAACAGTCTCTGGAATTCCAGGTATCTAAAGATACACCAACCACATTCCTGTGGCATACAGCGACAGATGATTGTGTTCCTGTAGAGAATTCTCTGTTGTTCTTCAATGCGTTGCGCAAATTTGAAATTCCGGTAGAAATGCATCTTTATCCGGTTGGCGGACATGGTTTAAGTCTTGCAAACGAAGAGACAAGCCACGAAGACGGCGGCTGTGTACAGAAAGAGTGCCAGCCTGGATGGAACTGGCGTGCAAGTGGATGCAGAATATATAATAAACGATAAAGAATCTGTCTGAGTGTATGTGAAATCGAGTTGGAATAAAATACATCCTGATCTATAGTGAACAGTAACGTAAAATAAGATAATAAAAATAATAAGGCGGCATTGTGCCGCCTTTATTATTTATGTTATACTGAAATATAAAGCTAATGTCAGAGGATGATGAAAGTATAGTATATTTTTAATTTTCTTTAAAAAGATACTATCACAACAGAAATGGAGATTATATGATTGAGTTAGGAAAAAAACAGAAATTAACAGTAGTAAAGTCCGTAGATTTTGGTGTATATCTGGGTGAGGATATGCAGGCAGATGCAAAGAACCGTGTTCTTCTTCCGTCCAGACAGGTTCCGGAAGGAACAAAGGAAGGCGACAGCATTGAAGCATTTATCTACAAGGATTCTCAGGATCGTCTTATTGCAACAACAAAAGAACCGAAGCTTCAGGTAGGTCAGACAGCAGTTCTGAAAGTCTCTCAGGTAACAAGGATTGGTGCATTCCTTGACTGGGGACTGGAGAAAGACCTTCTGCTTCCATATCATGAGCAGACTCTGAAAGTAAGAGAGGGAGAAGATGTGCTGGTAGCACTCTATATTGACAAGAGCAGTCGTCTCTGCGCAACTATGAAGGTTTATCATTATCTTTCCACCAGAACTCCTTATGTAGTGGGAGATATGGTGAAGGGCCGTGTTTATGAGATCAGCGACAGATTCGGTGTATTTGTGGCAGTTGATGATAAATATTCCGCACTGATCCCTGCAAGAGAAGCCAAGGGAAAATACCGCCCGGGCAAGATCCTTGAGCTGCGTGTCAGCGAAGTAAAAGAAGACGGAAAAATGAATGTCACAGACCGCCAGAAGGCATACCTGCAGATCAATGAGGATGCGGAGAATGTCCTTGAAGTGATCAATGAGTTTGCAGGTGTTCTTCCATTTGATGACAAGGCATCACCGGAAGTGATTCAGCGAGAATTTGGTCTGAGTAAGGGAGCATTTAAACGTGCCATTGGCCATCTGATGAAGGAAGGCAAAGTAGAGATTAAGGACAAGAGAATCTACGCGAAATAGTAACAGACAAGCAAGTCCCCACCCAATGATTATTGCTTTTCGCAATTGAAGCATGGGACTTATCTGATTCAGTTAAATTTATAAAAATATGCTGCGATAAAATTGCAGATATTAGAACAGGAGAGAAATAGAGTTGGAGTTTACACATCTTCACGTCCATACAGAATACAGTCTGCTGGATGGTTCCAATAAGATAAAAGAATATGTAGCCCGTGTCAAAGAGCTTGGCATGGACAGTGCGGCGATCACAGATCATGGAGTTATGTATGGTGTGATTGATTTTTATCGTGCAGCAAGAGCCGAGGGAATCAATCCGATTCTGGGATGTGAGGTTTATGTAGCTCCAGGTTCCAGATTTGACCGTGAAGCAGGAAGCGGCGAAGACAGATATTACCACCTGGTTCTTCTGGCAGAGAATAATCAGGGTTATGCAAATCTGATGAAAATTGTGTCCAAGGGTTTTACAGAAGGATTCTATTATAAACCGCGAGTAGATCTTGCGGTATTAAAAGAGTACCATGAAGGGATTATTGCCTTAAGTGCCTGCCTTGCAGGTGAGGTTGCCAGATATCTTCAGAGAGGCATGTATGAG
>ENA-OQDE01000601-OQDE01000601.1-human-gut-metagenome-genome-assembly--contig:-NODE-601-length-19938-cov-3.630710_pt1 | contig 19938 bp, 26 predicted proteins | sample MGYA00242768_ERZ504595 | MGnify/ENA primary metagenome ERZ504595 (study PRJEB26092, sample SAMD00036307) | human gut metagenome | host: Homo sapiens | study: EMG produced TPA metagenomics assembly of... | reverse complement strand
TAAAAAAATTATATAGTTTCTGGCAAATAAAAAAATCACCAGATTTTACAGATTATATACTGTTATATAATCTCTAAAAACCAGTGACTATACATTAAATAATCCAGATATGAACTGATTATATCTCCCGCATTTGAATTGTCAAGCAAAAAGAACTGCACATCAGTAAAAAAGGCTTTATAAAAGAAGAAGTTTCGTGTATTATGTATATCAGAAAGTTATTGTCAAACGACAACGAAGGGAGAGAATTGCATGGGTATTCTGATTCAGGGAGGACGTATCGTAGATGCGGCTACTGACACTGATAAAAAAGGCGATATTTATCTGGAAGATGGCGTGATCACCGAGATTGGTGAGAAACTTAAAATAAAAGATAAAAGCGACAGAGTAATAGATGCGAAGGGATGTCTGGTAATGCCGGGACTGATCGATCTTCACGTTCATTTCAGAGATCCGGGACAGACACAGAAAGAGGATATAGAGACAGGTTCCCGGGCTGCTGCAAGAGGTGGTGTGACAACGGTTGTTGCAATGCCGAATACAACACCGGTAATTGACAGTCCGGATCGTGTAAATTATGTGCATAATAAGGCAAAACAGCTTGCCGGCATTCATGTGCTCCAGGCAGGTGCCATTACGCAGGGGGAGAAGGGACAGGAACTTTCTGATATCGAAGGAATGGTAAAAGCAGGAATCCCGGCATTATCTGAAGACGGCAAATCTGTTATGAATACCAGACTTTGCAAAGAAGCTATGGAAGTGGCAGAGAAATTCAATGTTCCGATCTTTGCTCACTGTGAGGATATTGATCTGCGCGGTGATGGATGTATGAATGAGGATGAGAATGCGCGGAGACTTGGTCTGCCAGGTATTTGCAATGCAGTTGAGGATGTGATCGCAGCGAGAGATATTCTTCTTGCCAGAGAGACAGGGGCAAAACTGCATCTGTGCCATTGTTCCACAGAAGGTGTTGCGAAGATGATGGAGATTGTGAAGGAAGAGGGATTGGACAATATCACAGCAGAGGTTTGCCCGCATCATTTTATCCTCACTTCCGATGATATTAAATGTGATGATCCAAACTATAAGATGAACCCTCCTCTTCGTACGAAGAAAGATGTAGATGCACTGATCCGAGGACTGAAGGATGGTTCCTTTAAAGTGATCAGTACAGATCATGCACCTCATGCAGTGCCGGAGAAGACAGGCTCTATCCGGAATGCGGCTTTTGGCATTGTGGGAATTGAGACAAGCTTTGCATTGTCTTATACTGCACTTGTAGAAACTGGAATTCTTACAATCTCACAGCTTATTGAGAAAATGAGCTGGAACCCGGCACAGATTCTGGGAAGTGACAGAGGTACACTTCAGAAGGGACATCCGGCAGACATTGTCATTGCAGACATTGATCACGAATATAAAATAGATAAAAATGAATTTGCTTCCAAAGGACGCAACACACCATTTGACGGATGGAAAGTAAAGGGAAAAATTCTCTATACAATCTGTGATGGAAAAGTTGTATACCAGAATGCATAAAAATACCATATCAATATTCAGGAGGAAAGACTCATGATCAACAAACTTATTGAAAACATTAAAAAAACAAACGCTCCTATCGTAGTAGGACTGGATCCGATGCTCAACTATATCCCGCAGCATATTCAGAAGAAAGCTTTTTCTGAACTGGGGGAAACATTAGAGGGAGCAGCAGAAGCTATCTGGCAGTATAATAAAGGAATCGTTGATGCGATCAGCGATCTGATCCCTGCAGTGAAACCACAGATCGCAATGTATGAGCAGTTTGGTATTCCGGGCTTAATGGCATATAAGAACACCATTGATTATTGCAAAGAAAAAGGTCTGGTAGTTATTGGAGATATCAAACGAGGTGACATTGGTTCCACATCTGCTGCATATGCAGTCGGACATCTGGGTAAAGTTCAGGTGGGAAGTAACAGAATCGCAGGTTTTGACGAAGATTTTGCGACAATCAATCCATATATGGGATCTGACAGTGTCAACCCGTTTATCGATGTATGTAAAGAAGAGAACAAAGGGCTTTTTGTACTCGTAAAAACATCCAATCCGTCCAGCGGAGAGTTTCAGGACAGAATCATTGACGGACGTCCGCTTTATGAGTGGGTTGGAGAGAAGGTTGCCCAGTGGGAGAATCACATATGGGAAATGAATACAGCTATGTAGGTGCTGTAGTAGGTGCAACCTATCCGGAAATGGGAAAAACTCTCCGTAAGATCATGCCGAAAACCTTCATCCTGGTACCGGGATATGGTGCACAGGCGGAAAAGGTGCTGATCTTGTTCATTTCTTTAATGAAGACGGACTTGGTGCGATCGTCAACTCTTCCAGAGGAATCATTGCAGCTTACAAACAGGAAAAATATGCTTCCTTTGGTGAATTAAATTATGCAGATGCATCCCGCCAGGCGGTAAAAGATATGATCGAAGACATCAGTACTGCTTTAAACAATCGCTAGGAGGCATGAAATGAGCGAAAAGACAAGAGAAATCTGCACTGTTGTAAGTCAGGAGAGCATTGGTGCAGGCATTTACAGTATGTGGATCCAGACTGACAGAATTGCAGCAGATGCGAAACCGGGACAGTTTGTATCTCTTTATACAAATGATAAATCCAAAATTCTTCCCAGACCGATCAGTCTTTGTGAGATTGACAAAGAAAATGGCCGCCTTCATCTGGTTTACAGAGTGACCGGACAGGGAACCGGAACCGATGAATTTTCACAGATGAAAGCCGGAGATACCATTCCGGTACTGGGACCTCTGGGAAATGGTTTTCCTGTAGAGAAGGCTGAGGGGAAAAAAGTTTTCCTTATGGGTGGTGGAATCGGTGTTCCTCCGATCCTGGAACTTGCAAAGCAGATGAAATGTGAGAAAAAACAGATCATTGCAGGATACAGGGATTGTCATACGTTTCTCAGAGAGGAATTTGAGGCGGCGGGAACACTTTATATTGCCACAGAGGATGGCAGTGTGGGAACAAAAGGCAATGTTATGGATGCTATCAGAGAGAATGCTCTGGAAGCGGACGTGATCTATGCCTGCGGACCAACTCCGATGCTTCGTGCAATCAAGAAATATGCCGAAGAAAATGGGATTGAATGTTATATTTCCCTGGAGGAACGTATGGCATGCGGAATCGGTGCCTGCCTTGCCTGTGTGTGCAAATCCAGAGAAAAAGATGCACATAGCAATGTGAATAATAAGAGAATCTGCAAGGATGGCCCGGTATTTCTTTCTACGGAGGTGGAAATCTGATGGATATGAGTGTAAATATTGCCGGCGTAGAGTGGAAAAATCCGGTAACAGTGGCATCCGGAACCTTTGGTTCAGGAGCAGAATTTGCTGATTATGTAGATATTAATAAGCTGGGAGCAGTGACAACCAAGGGCGTAGCCAATGTCCCGTGGGCCGGAAATCCGACTCCGCGTGTGGCTGAAGTTTACGGAGGCATGATGAATGCGATTGGTCTGCAGAATCCGGGTATTGATCTTTTCTGTGAGAGGGATATTCCTTTTTTGAAACAGTATGATACAAAGATCATTGTAAATGTATGCGGTCATGCGCCGGAAGAATATCTGGCAGTGGTGGAACGTCTGGCAGATCAGCCAATTGATATGATGGAGATTAATATTTCCTGCCCGAATGTAAACGCAGGATTCCTTGCATTTGGTCAGGATGCACATCATGTAGAGGAACTTACCGCTCAGATCAAAAAGATTGCAAAACAGCCTGTGATCATGAAGTTAACACCGAATGTCACAGATATCACAGAGATTGCAAAAGGTGCACAAGCAGGCGGTGCAGATGCGGTATCCCTGATCAATACACTGACAGGAATGAAGATTGATATCAACAGGAAGACTTTTGCGCTTGCAAATAAAACCGGTGGTGTTTCCGGACCGATCGTGAAACCGATTGCTGTCCGTATGGTTTATCAGGTTGCACAGGCAGTCAATATCCCGATCATCGGAATGGGCGGAATTTCCTGCGCAGAGGATGCAATTGAGTTTATTCTTGCAGGAGCCAGCGCAGTATCTGTGGGTACGGCAAATTTCCACAATCCGGCAGTGACACTGGAAGTGATCGATGGAATTGAAGCGTACATGAAGAATAATGGATTCAATTCCGTAAAAGAGATGGTTGGTATTGTAAAATAAAACAGATACAGGAGGCATAACATAAGATGGAACAGTATAAACAGGAATTTATTGAATTTATGGTAGACAGTGAAGTTCTGAAATTCGGAGAATTCACCCTTAAAAGCGGAAGAAAGTCCCCGTTTTTTATGAATGCAGGCGGATATGTGACAGGTTCTCAGTTAAAGAAACTGGGTGAGTACTACGCACATGCCATTCATGATAAATATGGCGATGATTTCGATGTGCTTTTCGGACCTGCATATAAGGGAATCCCGTTAAGTGTTGTAACTGCAATTGCATTCAGTGAATTATATGGAAAAGAAATCCGCTACTGTTCAGACCGTAAGGAAGAAAAAGACCATGGTGCAGATAAGGGAAGCTTCCTCGGAAGTAAATTAAAAGACGGCGATCGTGTAGTGATGATCGAAGATGTAACAACATCCGGTAAATCCATGGAAGAGACAGTACCGAAGGTAAAAGGTGCGGCTGATGTGGAAATCGTCGGTCTTATGGTTTCTCTGGACCGCATGGAAGTCGGAAAAGGCGGCGTGAAGTGTGCCCTTGACGAAGTCCATGACCTTTATGGGTTTGAAACAAATGCGATTGTTACAATGAAAGAGGTCATTGAACATCTTTATAATAAAGAATATAAAGGAAAAGTAATCATTGACGATACATTGAAAGCCGCAATCGACGCATATTATGAGCAGTACGGTGCAAAATAAGCAAATACAGGTAACAGCGATTTATAAATAAGATATCATGATCTGCGAAAGCAGATCATGATACTGATGAGGACGATTATGAACGAAAAAATTTATAAAACCATGTCTTCACAGGAGCCTGCAGTCTGACAGTTGGGATCATTGTACTGGCAACGGGAATCGTAACAGGGATCATGATGATCGTAAACGGTGCAAGACTGCTGAAAAGAAATCAGAGATATTGATATAAAAGGCTTCAGAAACAGGAGAAAACATTGAAAAAGAAACGAAGCATATCATACGGACACTGGGAACCATTTTGTTTATCCTGTATGTTCTGGTACTGATTTATTTTCTGTTCTTTTCAGAAGAATACGGAAGAGCAGCAATGGAAGAAAGACAGTACAGATATAATCTGATACCGTTTGTTGAGATAAGGCGTTTCTGGGTATACAGAAAACAGCTTGGACTTATGGCGGTAGTTACAAATCTTTTTGGAAATGTAATTGGTTTTCTTCCATTTGGATTTATACTGCCGGTTATTCTGGACAAAATGAGAAGCGGATGGCTGATCGTACTGGCAGGATTTGGGCTTAGTGTTACGGTAGAGGTCATCCAGCTTATTACAAAGGTTGGGTGCTTTGACGTAGATGATATGATATTGAATACAGCAGGGGCGGCTCTTGGATATCTGCTTTTTTTATCTGCGATCACCTGAGGAGAAAAATTTATGGCAAAAAGATATAGATATGCGTTTGCAAAGAAAAGAGAGGCACAGCAGGGAAAACTGTCAGCAGTGCTGGCGGCTGTTTCACTGGTTTTATTTGTGACTGCAGTTTTGCTGGCATTTTTTTGCAGGGACAATACGGATATATTGTAGGCGGGATCAGTCTTTGCGCAATGCTTCTGTCTGTATATGGATTTGCGATGGGACTGAAAAGCTTTTCAGAAGAAAACCGGACACACAAAGCAGGTATGATCGGCTCTATTGCAAACGGAATCATAATGATCGGATGGCTGGGAATCTTTCTGATGGGAATTTCCGGCTGATTAACAGGGAAGTCTGATAGAAAAAGGAGAAATATAGTTTGGACGAATGGGTTATGGAACGGTATGAACTGGCGAAAGAAAGAATCGCTCAGATACCGGACGAGAAAATGGCAGAAGAACCGTACTGCGATTTTTTTACAAAAGAAGCAATGTTTTTACAGCAGGTGATTCATGTGATGGACCATGGAATTGCGGGGAAAAATCTTGAAGAACTTCAGGAACAGAATCATGAATTATATCAGGATATTCTGCCCGAAAATTATGAAAATTCTTATGGAAATCCTGCATATGCACAGAAAATGCTGGGAGAATACGGAAAAGTATTTACCTTTCTTTATACAGAACTTCATGGCACGATTGCTTATGCGTTTGAAAAAAAAGCATGGGATCTTACGGTTGTACTTGAATTGTTTCTGGAAATCTATTCTGCATTTACGCAGGAAGAAATTCCTGCTGAGAAACAGGTGAAAGAAATTCTCATTTCCTATGTGAATGACTACTGCCAGGATATGGTGGAAAATCGGATCAGAGAGGCGATTGATCCTGAGAATAATTTTGTGGTTGAAATGATCATGGATTCTGATCTGAGCAATCTGAGTTATCTGTATCAGTCCGGCGAATATGTATCGGAAAATGAACTGAAAACAGCAGAATTTATGAATTCACTTTCCCAGAGGGAAATTGATGAGATGGCACGTACTTATACAGAAGGCTATCGGATGGGATTTATCACAGGAAGAAAAGATATTACAAAGAAGAAAACGGTTAATATACGTTATCATCTTGGCTTTGAGCGTATGGTAAAAGCGGCTGTTCTTCAATTCCGGGAGATGGGGCTGCAGACGGTTATTTACCGCCATGCACTTCATGCGGTGAACAGACGGAATCAGTTCAGAAATGGATTTACAGGAGGAATTGCAAATCCGCAGTTTGATTATGACCACAGACAGGACAGTGCGCTGTTTCTGGATTCGGATTTTGTAAAGCGTAAACTTCGTGCCATGCAGACTTCTTATGATGAATATGCAGATCTGGCAGATGTACATGGCGGACCGGCTGTGATCGAGACATTTGGAGAGAAGCCGTTTTCACCGGTAAGTAAACCGGAAAGCTGGGCGTTTACAGAAGCACAGCAGAAGCTTCAGCTGGAACTGGACAATGAATCCGGTCAGATTACAAACCGTTATATCAAAGGTGAGGAAAGAAGTTTTACGATCATTGCTTATCCGATACCTGAGATTGGAGAGGATTTCCCGGAAATTTTCCGCGAGATCGTTAAGATCAATACATTGGATTATAAGAAATATCAAAAGATCCAGCAGACGATCATAGATACGCTTGATACCTGTGAATGGGTGGAAATCAAGGGAAAGGGAGAAAATGAGACAGATCTGCTCATTCATCTTCATACATTAACAGATGCGAAAACACAGACAAATTTTGAGAACTGTGTGGCAGATGTAAACATTCCTCTGGGTGAAGTATTTACTTCACCGGTACTTGCGGGAACAGGCGGAATGCTTCATGTTTCAAAAGTATATCTTAACGGACTGCAGTTTTGTGACCTGAAGCTTGTGTTTGACTGCGGACAGGTGATCGATTACAGCTGTTCTAACTTTGAGACAGAGGAAGAGAACCGTAAATATATTGAAGATAACATTCTGTTCCATCATCCGAAACTTGCAATGGGAGAATTTGCGATCGGAACTAATACAACAGCTTATGTGGCAGCGCAGAAATATAATATCGCAGACAAACTTCCGATTCTGATCGCAGAAAAAATGGGACCGCATTTCGCAGTTGGTGATACCTGTTACAGCTGGTCAGAAGATACTCCGGTCTATAATCCGATGGTAAAGAAATCATCGCAAGAGACAATGAGATTTCCGAGATGCGAAAAGAAGACGTCAGCCTTGCTTATTATGGATGTCACACAGATATCACGATTCCATATGACGAACTGGGAAGCATCCGTACGATTGATGATGAGGGGGATATGATTTCCATTATTGAAGATGGAAGATTTGTCCTTCCGGGTACGGAAGCTCTGAACGAGCCGTTTGGGGAATAATGGCATTTTCCCATTAATTCCGAAATACAAAAAAATTTATTAGTTCGTTAAAATATTTCTTTGCATTAATTTTATTGACAGAAAAAGGGAATCTTAGTAGAATCTACGGTTAGAGAGGGTTTTGATAAAATCTTTTCTGACCGTACTTTTTTATCAATAAAATAAAAACAAAGTCCCGGACAGATAAAATCTGGTCTGTCTGAGAATACTTGAGAAGAAAAGGAGAATAATCATGGCAAAAGTAGGAATTGTGATGGGCAGCGACTCAGATATGCCGATCATGAGCAAAGCAGCAGACATTCTGGAGAAACTGGGAATTGATTACGAGATGAAGATCATTTCCGCACACAGGGAACCGGATGTCTTTTTTGAATATGCAAAAACAGCAGAGGAAAAAGGCTTTAAAGTAATCATTGCAGGTGCAGGAATGGCAGCTCATCTGCCGGGAATGTGCGCAGCAATCTTCCCGATGCCGGTTATCGGAATTCCTATGCACACCACTTCTCTGGGAGGAAGAGATTCCCTTTATTCTATCGTACAGATGCCGTCAGGAATCCCGGTTGCAACAGTCGCTATCAACGGAGGCGCAAACGCAGGACTTCTGGCAGCTAAGATACTTGCAACATCAGATGAGGAACTTCTTGCAAAATTAAAGGCTTACAGCAGGAATTAAAAGAACAGGTGGAAGCAAAAGACGCAAGATTACAGGAAGTCGGATATAAAAATTACTAAGATAAAATGAGGATAACTCAGGTCCATAAACAGGATCAGGGGTAAAAACGGAGGATTATCATGATTACAAGACCGCTGGAGTAGATATTGAAGCAGGATATAAATCAGTAGAGCTGATGAAAGAGCATGTAAAGAGAACCATGCGTGAAGAAGTGCTGGGAGGACTGGGAGGATTTTCCGGTGCCTTTTCTCTTGCTAAGATCAAAGAAATGGAAGAACCGGTATTATTATCAGGTACAGACGGATGTGGAACTAAAGTAAAACTTGCTATGGTCATGGACAAGCATGACACCATTGGCATTGATGCAGTTGCCATGTGTGTCAATGATATTGCATGTGCAGGCGGAGAACCATTATTCTTCCTTGATTATATTGCATGTGGTAAGAATTATCCGGAAAAGATCGCAGCTATCGTAGGCGGCGTTGCAGAAGGCTGTGTGCAGTCAGATGCAGCTCTGATCGGCGGTGAGACAGCAGAGCATCCGGGACTGATGCCGGAAGACGAATATGACCTGGCTGGTTTCGCGGTAGGTGTCTGCGATAAAAAAGAGATGATCACAGGTGAAGAACTGAAAGCAGGAGATGTTTTGGTTGGTATGGCATCCACAGGTGTTCACAGTAACGGATTTTCTCTTGTCCGTAAAGTTTTTGATATGACAAAGGAATCTCTTGATACTTATTATGAAGAACTTGGAACAACACTTGGTGAAGCACTTCTGGCACCAACCAGAATCTATGTAAAAGCATTAAAGAGCATTAAAAATGCCGGAGTTCGTGTGCACGCATGCAGTCATATCACAGGCGGCGGTTTTTATGAAAATATTCCGAGAATGCTTAAAGAGGGAACACGTGCAGTTGTGGAAAAGAACAGCTATCCGGTACTTCCAATCTTCAAACTTCTTGCTGAAAAAGGCAATATTGATGAACAGATGATGTACAATACTTATAACATGGGACTTGGAATGATCCTTGCTGTAGATGCAGCAGATGTGGACAAAACAATGGAAGCAATCAAAGCAGCAGGTGACACTCCGTACGTAGTAGGACGTATCGAAGATGGTGAAAAGGGAGTGACTTTATGTTAAAAGTCGGTGTACTGGTTTCAGGAGGCGGCACGAATCTGCAGGCTATCCTGGATGCCATTGACTGTGGAAAGATTACAAATGCAGAAGTTTCTCTGGTTATCAGCAATAATCCGAAGGCTTATGCGCTGGAGAGAGCAAAGAATCACAACATAGAAGCTGTATGTATTTCCCCAAAACAGTATGAAAGCAGAGAAGAATTTCACAAAACACTTCTGGAAAAGCTGAAAGAGAGTGGCGTAGAGCTTATCGTTCTGGCAGGATTCCTCGTAGCAATTCCGCCGATGATCGTGGAAGCATATCCAAATAAGATCATTAATATCCATCCGTCACTGATTCCGTCTTTCTGCGGAGTTGGTTATTACGGACTTCATGTGCATGAGAAAGCGTTAGCAAGAGGGGTTCGTGTTACAGGCGCTACGGTACATTTCGTTGATACTGGCACAGATACCGGTCCGATTATTCTTCAGAAAGCAGTGAAGATTAAATCTGATGACACTCCGGAAGTTCTCCAGAGACGTGTCATGGAGAAAGCAGAGTGGAAAATCCTTCCTAAGGCAATCAATCTCATTGCCAATGGCAAGGTGAAGGTTGTGGATGGAAGAGTGGAAATAGAAGAATACGATACGGAAGAGTAGATACAAAAAGGAGCGGCAAGATAAAATGAAAGTCTTAATTGTAGGCAGCGGCGGCAGAGAACATGCAATTGCATGGAGTGTTTCAAAAAGCCCGAAAGTAGATAAAATTTATTGTGCACCTGGAAATGCAGGAATCGCAGAGCTTGCAGAATGTGTAGATATCGGTGCAATGGAATTTGAGAAACTTGCTGATTTTGCACAGGAAAAAGAAATCGATCTTACGATCATTGGCATGGATGATCCGTTGGTCGGCGGTGTCGTAGATGTATTTGAGGCCCGCGGTCTGAAAGTATTCGGACCAAGAAAGAACGCTGCGATCCTTGAGGGATCTAAAGCTTTCTCAAAAGATTTAATGAAGAAATACAATATCCCGACAGCAGCATATGAGAATTTCAATGATCCTGAGAAAGCACTGGAATATCTCCGTACAGAAGCGAAATTTCCAATCGTTCTGAAAGCAGATGGTCTTGCACTTGGCAAAGGTGTACTGATCTGTAATGATCTGAAAGAAGCAGAAGACGGTGTAAAAGAGATCATGGAGGATAAGAAATTCGGAAATGCCGGAAATACAATGGTCATTGAGGAATTTATGACAGGACGTGAAGTTTCTGTTTTATCTTTCGTAGATGGAAAAACAATCCGCACCATGACTTCTGCACAGGATCACAAACGTGCCCAGGACGGAGATCAGGGACTTAACACCGGCGGAATGGGAACATTTTCACCAAGTCCGTTTTATACAGAAGAAGTGGATGAATTCTGCAAAAAATATGTATATCAGCGACTGTAGATGCAATGGCAGCAGAAGGACGTCCGTTCAAAGGAATCATTTTCTTTGGCCTTATGCTTACCGCAGATGGCCCGAAAGTACTGGAATATAATGCACGCTTCGGAGATCCGGAAGCACAGGTAGTCCTGCCACGTATGAAGAATGATATCATTGAAGTAATGGAAGCGTGCGTAAATGGAACACTTGACCAGGTAGACCTTCAGTTCGAGGATAATGCAGCAGTGTGCGTAGTACTTGCAAGTGATGGATATCCTGTAAAATATGAAAAAGGTATTCCAATGTACGGCTTTGAAAATTTCAAAGACAAAGACGGATATTACTGCTTCCACGCAGGAACCAAACTGAAAGACGGCCAGATTGTTACTAACGGCGGTCGTGTTCTGGGAATCACTGCGACAGGCAAAGATTTAAAAGAAGCAAGAAAGAATGCATATGAAGCTACAGAGTGGATTACATTCGCAAATAAATATATGCGCCATGATATTGGAAAAGCAATTGATGAAGCATAAAAGTATTGATGATTAGTAACTATTCAGCGGTCTACTATCCCGCGAGGTACTGAACAGTTACGATGATTAAAAATAAACAGGAGACAAGACTGGGAGAAAAGTCCTATTCTTGTCTCCTATTTTATAGTCAGCAGATACTTCTTCTGTCCAGAAGTGTTTTCAATATGGTATTTCCTCAAAGAACGATAGAATCCACATAAATATTTTTGCATAAATAATACGAGCGATTTCCTTTACTTTTCATGCAATCTGTTATAAAATAGAAAAGTGCTGTAAAGCAAAGTTACAGATTGAGATGAATTGTAACGTAGCAGAAACAGCGAGGAGAAAGTTACTGTTCAGCATATGCGCAGTAATGGGAGAAATATTATGAACAGGAAAAGTCAGAAAGAGATTCAGGTGACGACACATATGGTGCGCCAGTTTCTGCAGGAGAATGAAGATACCGGTTATCGGGATTTTCACAGCAATCTTCTGCCGGGTGTGGATAATGTTATGGGAATCAGACTTCCGGTGTTGCGAAAATTTGCAAAGCAGCTTTCTGGTATGGACTGGCAGGAATGGTTTGAACAGGCAGATGATCAGTGGTATGAAGAAACGATGCTTCGCGGATTGGTGAGTGCTTATGCAAAGATGGAATGCAAAGAACGCTTAACATATGTGGCAAAATTTGTGCCGGACATTAATAACTGGGCAGTATGCGATTGCTTTTGCAGTACATTAAAAGATGCAGATAAATACCAGGCAGAATACTGGGATTTTATTGAAACGTATTTTACTTCGAATAAAGAATACGAAGCAAGATTTGCGGCAGTCATGCTTCTGGGACATTTTGTGAAGCGTGAATATTTGAAAGAGAGTATCAGACGTCTGGAGAGTATCACTCAGCAGGGATATTATGCAAAGATGGCAGTGGCGTGGGCAGTATCTGTATATTTTGCGGCATTTCCGGATGAGATGCTGACATATTTGCAGGACGGTCACAAACTGGATGAATTTACATATAAGAAATCACTACAGAAGATCACAGAGTCTTATCGTGTTGATAAGGAAATGAAAAAGATCATAAAAGAAATGAGACAGAGAGGATAAAATAATGGGAATCAGCAAAGAAGAAGCAATCAAGGAATTACAGAACAGAGAGACAGTATTTGTTGCATACTCACAGGCTACCAAACTGCCATATGTGAAATGTGACGAAGAGACTTATAATGACCAGGCATGGATTTTTCCACAGAAGAGGGAATCAAGGAATTCGGCAAAAAGATGATTGAAGATAAGATTCTTCTTATGGGAATGAGATTTTCCAAGAAAGATTATCCAAGATTATATGGTACTTTTTATGCCATTGGTGTTAATACTGTTGTATGGGTAGACGGTGAAGATAAAATTGAGATTGATCTTTCGGATGTTGCAAAACAGGCAGATATGAGCAAGATTGAGCCGGCTAAGAGACCGCTTCTGAATCCTACACTGGAGCTTTCCGGCATTTACTTTATGCAGGAACTCCGCCGTCCGGTAGAGAAGGATCAGCATGGAAATCTTCGTGAGCTTGAGGAAGAACTGATCGTAAACCTGAAGAAATCCGAATATCTGGTTGCTATGAATGTAGATCCTGAAGATCCTAAGAAGATCAATATTCCGTATCTCAAAATAAAAAGAAGAAATTCTCCAGCCTGTATTTACAGACGTTATGGAACTTGAGAAGTTTACAAAAGGTCAGAAGCTGCGTATTGCGAAAGTACCGTTTGCAAAACTTCCGGAGCTGTTAATCGATAAGGCAATGGCTTATGCAGTTAATCCATTAGGCTTTAACCTTGTTCTGAACAGAGAACAGCTCAATAAGATCATTGGCTTAAAATAATCAAGTCATGTAGATGAAATTCAGTTGACAGAAAGAAGATAAAGGGTGTGTATGCTGTGCGAGAACATGGCAGTACACCCCTTTTTGTTTTGAAAAATAATACAGCAATACGTCTTTCTGTTGCAAAAAATGTTGGTTTGTGCTAGGATATGTGTAACACAAAAAGGAGAAGAAAACGTATGATGATAGAAATAGATTTCAGCAGTGATGAAGCCATTTACATCCAGCTGACCAATCAGATCATCATGGGGATTGCTACGTCAAGACTGCAGGAGGGAGATACACTGCCATCAGTGAGACAGCTTGCAGATACAGTTGGGATAAATATGCATACAGTAAATAAAGCATATTCACTGTTGCGACAGGAGGGATTTGTCACTATCGACCGCAGACGTGGTGCAGTGATTTCTATTGATGTAAATAAACGGAAAGCATTGGAAGAACTGAAACAGAATCTCATGGTGGCGCTTGCGAAAGGATGTTGCAAGAGCGTAAGCAGAGAGGAAGTACATCAGCTTATTGATGAGATTTTTGACGAATATGATGAAAACAGATAGGAGAGGACATGGAGAGACAATTTACCAGACAGGCAGAGAATGCCCTCAAATTGGCAAAGACAACTGCGAAAACCTGTGGACATGGATATATCGGAACAGAACATCTTCTTGCAGGTCTTTTGAAAGAACCTGAAGGCACTGCGGGAAAAGTGCTGCAGGAATTTAACGTAGAAGAAGAAAAACTCAGGGAACTTATCAGCAGCCTGGTTACACCGGTTCAGGGCAATACTGCGGCAACAGAAACAAAAGATCCCCAGTACAGCCCGAGAGCAAGAAGGATCATTGAACAGGCGAAGGAAGATGCTGAGAGTATGGAATGTCTTTGCGGAACAGAGCACCTGTTGCTTTCGCTTCTGAAAGAGACAGACTGCGTAGCAACCAGACTGCTTTTTACAATGGGAGTAAATATCCAGAAGTTGTTTGCGGCTATCCTGACAGCTATGGGATTTGACAATGATACCATTGCAGAGGAATTTCAGTACGCAAGGAATGCGGGAAACAAAAAAGTGACCAGTACCCCTACGCTGGATCAGTACAGTCGTGACCTGACACAGCTTGCAGCAGAGGGAAAACTGGATCCTGTGATAGGGCGTGATAAAGAAATTACCAGACTGATTCAGATTCTGAGCAGACGTACGAAGAATAATCCGTGTCTGACAGGGAACCCGGAGTAGGTAAGACTGCATTGTAGAGGGACTTGCACAGCGCATCGTTATGGGAATGGTTCCGGATACAGTGAAGGATAAGCGCCTTGTTGTGTTAGATCTTTCCGGCATGGTTGCGGGAAGCAAATACAGAGGTGAATTTGAGGAACGCATTAAGAATGTGATCCAGGAAGTAAAAGAACATCAGGGAATTCTGCTGTTCATTGATGAAATCCATACCATCATCGGAGCAGGTGGAGCGGAGGGAGCACTGGATGCTTCCAATATCCTGAAACCTTCTCTTTCCAGAGGTGAGATTCAGCTTATCGGCGCGACTACTCTGGAGGAATACCGTAAATATATTGAAAAAGACGCAGCACTGGAACGAAGATTCCAGCCTGTAACAGTGGAAGAACCATCTTCAGAGGAGACTGTTGAGATCCTTAAAGGTCTGCGTCCATATTATGAGAAACATCATGGGGTAAAGATTGAAGATGAGGCACTTGAGGCAGCAGTAAAAATGTCACAAAGATATATCAATGACCGTTTCCTTCCGGATAAGGCAATTGATATTATTGATGAAGCAGCATCAAAGGTTCAGCTTGCGGGTTATCAGTCAGCACCTGAACTGGAACAATATGAACTGGAACTGAATGAACTTCGTGAGGAGAAAGAACAGGCAGTTAAGACTGCAGATATTGAACGCGCAAAAAAGCACAGGTACGCCAAAATGAAGTGGAAGCCGAAATGGAGAAAATCCGCATTAAGACTGAACGTAGAAATAAGAGGAAGAAACTTGTTGTAGATGAAGCTGCTGTTGCAGAGACGATTTCTGACTGGACAAAGATTCCTCTTCAGAAACTGACAGAGGGAGAAACCAAACGTCTTGCTCGTCTGGAGAAAGAACTTCATAAACGTGTGATCGGACAGAATGAGGCAGTGAAAGCTGTTGCGCAGGCAGTGAAACGGGGAAGAGTAGGACTTAAAGATCCGAACCGTCCCATTGGTTCTTTCCTTTTCCTTGGACCTACAGGTGTTGGTAAGACAGAACTTTCCAAGGCTCTGGCAGAAGCTGTCTTTGGAAGTGAACAGGCGATGATTCGTGTAGATATGTCCGAATATATGGAGAAACACAGTGTCTCCAAGCTGATCGGTTCTCCTCCGGGATATGTAGGATATGAAGAAGGCGGCCAGCTCAGTGAGAAGGTTCGCAGAAATCCGTACAGTGTATTGCTTTTTGATGAGATTGAGAAGGCACATCCGGATGTGTTTAATATACTTTTACAGGTGCTGGATGACGGTCATATTACAGATGCACAGGGAAGAAAAGTCGACTTCAAACAGACGATTATTATTATGACTTCCAACGCAGGGGCACAGGCAATCATGGAACCGAAACGTCTGGGATTCATGTCTGATAATGATGAGAAGAAAGACTATGAACGAATGAAAGGCGGTGTGATGGAAGAAGTGCGCCGGATTTTCAAACCGGAGTTCCTGAACCGAATTGACGATATCATGGTGTTCCATGTGCTGAATAAAGAAGATATCCGGAAAATTGTGACATTGCTTCTTAAAACACTGGAGAAACGATGTGCAGAACAGATGGAAATTCATCTTACAGTGACAAATGCTGTGAAGATTTATTGCAGAAAAAGGTTCTGATAATAAATATGGTGCCAGACCGCTGCGTCGTGCAATTCAGAGTAAGATAGAAGATGCGCTTGCAAACGAGATTCTGGAAGGCAGAGTAAAACGTGGAGATAGTGTACAGGTGAAACTTCATAAAAACGAGATTGCATTTGAAGTGAAAAAACCGTAGAAATCTCTGAGCAGACAGATATTTACAATTAAAGCAGAGGACTCACATGATTCACAGAAATTGTGAAATTAGTATAAAAAAATCAGTGAGATACTGGTCAAAAAAGTGAATGTATTATATAATAAGCACATAAAATGTCGGAAAAGTACAGAGATAGTGAAAAACTGTACAGCATCGGCAGATGAACCGGTGGAGCGGCAAACAAAAGAGTCTTAGGAGGACATAGGAAATGGCAGTAGTAAAAGAATTAATCCGTACAGAAGAGAATGGAGCAATCAGCTTTGGTGACTATGAGCTTGCACAGAAGTCTAAATTATCAGACTATCAGCATCAGGGCGATATGTATAAAGTAAAAACTTTTAAGGAGATTACCAAGCTCGAGAGAAACGGAATGTTCGTTTACGAATCAGTTCCGGGAACAGCAGTATTTGATCTTACACAGAGTGAAGCTCAGATGGATTTCCATGTAGAGGGACCGGAAGATGCACAGATCACAGTGGAGATGGAGCCGGATACAGAATACGAAGTATTTATCGAGCAGGCAAGCACAGGTAAAATGAAAACAAACCTGGGCGGTAAACTTTCCTTTAGCGTGGAACTTGGCAATGCTGCAAGAGTAGAAGTAAAGATTGTAAAATGCTGAAAAATAAAAAGACTGTATATTTTTGCCAGGAGTGTGGATATGAATCTGCAAAATGGATGGGGCAGTGCCCGGGATGCAAGTCCTGGAACACCTTTGTGGAAGAGACAGTTTCCACAAAGAAGCCATCCTCTTCTGGAGCAATGAAATCATCAGAAAAAAGGCAGGAACCGGTGATCCTTAAAGACATCAGCCTGTCAGAAGATGAACGGCAGACAACTCAGATTGGTGAACTTGACAGGGTGCTGGGCGGCGGTATCGTCCCCGGCTCCCTTGTTTTAGTGGGAGGAGATCCGGGAATTGGAAAATCAACGCTGCTTTTACAGGTGTGCAGGAATCTGGCAGAGAAGCAGGTTTCGGTTCTTTATATTTCAGGCGAGGAATCTCTGAGACAGATTAAGCTGAGAGCTAATCGTATCGGGCAGTTTACGGATAAGATGCAGCTTTTATGTGAGACGAACCTGGAAGTGATACGCGAGGTGATCGAGCGCAGAAAACCGGATGTGGTTGTGATCGACTCCATTCAGACTATGTTTCACGAAGATGTAAGTTCGGCACCGGGAAGTGTCTCTCAGGTAAGAGAATCTACAATGTCCTTATGCAGATTGCCAAGGGAATGGGTGTATCCATTTTTATCGTAGGTCATGTGACGAAAGAAGGAAATGTGGCAGGTCCGAGAGTGCTGGAGCATATGGTAGATACCGTGCTCTATTTTGAAGGAGACCGCCACGCATCTTACCGTATTTTGCGTGCAGTAAAGAACCGTTTTGGATCTACGAATGAGATTGGTGTTTTTGAAATGTGTAATACAGGTCTTGAGGAGGTGAAGAATCCGTCGGAATATATGCTGAATGGCAGACCAGAGGATGCGTCGGGTTCTGTTGTGGCGTGTTCTATGGAAGGAACCCGGCCGATTCTGGTTGAAATTCAGGCACTTGTGTGCCAGAGTAATTTCGGGATTCCGAGGCGGACAGCGGTGGGGACTGATTTTAACAGAGTGAATCTCCTTATGGCTGTGCTTGAGAAGAAGTCGGACTCCGTCTGGCTGCATCGGATGCTTATGTCAATATTGCAGGGGGAATGAAGATGACAGAGCCGGCAATTGACCTTGGAATCTGTCTGGCGATTGTTTCCAGTGCGAAGGATATTGTGATTCCTGATAATGTGATGGTGTTTGGCGAGGTTGGCCTGAGTGGTGAAATCCGCGCAGTGAATATGGCAGGCCAGCGTGTGCAGGAGGCGAAAAAACTGGGATTTGGAACAGTTGTGCTGCCAGAAGTGTGTAGGTCTTCTGTTGGAAAAGTGGAAGGAATCAACTTGGTTTATGTGTCGCAGATTCGTGATGCGATTGGTTATATTATGAAAAAATAGATTGTCAGACTACTGGCTTATATATGGTTTGAATAAGTCGATCAGACTGTCGTCAAAGATATTTTTGCCTGAGAAAGTCTGCTGACAGAGAGAAAGAGGAAAGGATCAAAAGTTATGGCGAGTGGAATTGATACAGTGATATTTGATATGGATGGAGTGATTTTTGATTCGGAGATTCTTGTGCTTCAAGCGTGGAAAGAAGTGGCAGAACGTCATGGAATCGCAGGAGTTGAGGCGGCATGTCATGAGTGTCTGGGAACAAACAGTGTTGTAAGTAAAGGGGTTTTTCTGAAGCATTATGGTGAAGATTTTCCGTATGAGGAATATAAAGCGGAGATGGCAGAGGTGTTTTTCAGTCATGCTTCCGGAGGTAAACTGCAAAGAAGCCGGGGGTTGAGGAGCTTTTGAAATATCTGAAGATGAGGGGATTTAAGATTGGGCTTGCCAGTTCTACCCGGGAGGCACTGGTGCGTTCGGAGATTTCAGATGGTGGGCTGCTGGGATATTTTGATCAGATTATCGGGGGAGATATGGTGGAACGGAGTAAGCCGGAACCGGATATTTTTCTGGAGGCTTGCAGACGACTGGGGACCAGACCGGAGAATTGTTATGTGATTGAGGATTCTCATAATGGAATCAGGGCGGCTTATGCAGCAGGGATGCATCCGATCATGGTGCCGGATCTGATGGAGGTGACGGAGGAGATGAAGGAGTTGGCGGAGGAGATTTTTGAGTCGCTTTATGAGGTGGTGGAGTTTTTGGAGATTCGGTAAAAGGGGTGTGAAGGGACGCAAGCTCAAATCATTCTCTTCGGCTCGGTTTCGGGTTTTAAGAAAAGCTAAGCTTCGGAAAATCTGCTAAAGGGGGACGCAGCCCAAACAATTCTCTTCGGCTCGGTTTCGGGTCTTAAGAAAAGCTAAGCCCGGGAAGATCAGCTAAGAGGGACGCAAGCTCAAATCATTCTCTTCGGCTCGGTTTCGGGCCTTAAGAAAAGCTAAGCCCCGGAAAATCTGCTAAAAGCATTCACAGATAACTCAAACTCGCCGCGAAGCGGCTCAGACAGTGAGTGATCTGCGAATAACGCAGATTTCCCGGGGCTAAGTTTTTCTAAAAGCCTGCAAATGTCGCCGAAGAGAATGATTTGAGCTTGCTGGCTGTTGGCTGTGACAGAGATGGCTGAAAGAGAAGCGATGGTGGTTTGTTAGTTTGGCGGAATAAAAAAGTTTCCTATATATAGTATGAAGGGGAAGGAAAAGCTGGGGTGTTGTGTATATATGGTATGTG
>ENA-OQDE01000599-OQDE01000599.1-human-gut-metagenome-genome-assembly--contig:-NODE-599-length-19956-cov-6.229260_pt1 | contig 19956 bp, 10 predicted proteins | sample MGYA00242768_ERZ504595 | MGnify/ENA primary metagenome ERZ504595 (study PRJEB26092, sample SAMD00036307) | human gut metagenome | host: Homo sapiens | study: EMG produced TPA metagenomics assembly of... | reverse complement strand
GGGGAACTATAATCATGACAAAGATTAAAAACACAAAGAAGGGCATGGCAAAGAAGACATTAAGTATGTCACTTGTTGTTGCAATGCTTGCTACTTCTAATGTGCCGGTATGGGCTGCTGAGTTCAGTGATGGTACAGACGTTGCTGTAACATCCGACGCAGAAGTACCAGTAGTTACAGAAACTCCAGCAGATGATACTGCTGATGCATTTTCAGCTGAAGAAGAAGCTCCTGTTGTTACAGATGAAACAGCAGATGCTGCTACAGAAGTTGTTGAAAAAGGTGATTTAATTCTTGACAACGTTACTGTTTCTAAAAGCCAGACTTTCGGATTAAACAAGAAGGTAGCTGTAACAGGAACCATTAAATATAGAGATGGTAAGGATGCTAAAGTATTAGATGATTATTGGTTTGGATGGAGAGTAAAAGGCACAAACAATGCAATTTTTACTGACCATATAGCAAAAGATAACACAACTGATAAGATGTCCTTCTATCCGGATTTTGTAGGCGGCGCAACTTATACTAAAAAAACTACAGCGTCTGATGCTAACGATTGGTTTGAATCCGCTGCCAAAGACGTTGACTGGAGCCAGTATGCAGGAAAGACACTGGAATTATATGTATATAATAACGAAGCAGATGATAACATCAAGATCGATCCAACAGTTATCGGCGAAACTACAATTGAGAAATGCCCTATTGAAGGTACACTCAAGTTAAGCAAAGACGGAGTAACTGCTGGTCAGACTCTTGAATATAATGGAAAAGACTTCTATTATACAAATGATTCTAATGATGGAAGTGATAATGCTATAAAATTATATACTGGGGGAACAGACCCTGTAATTGTTGTTACATCTGGTGATGCTACCCCTGGTGAAAAAAATATAGCAGTATGGGATAGCGCAACTGTATCAAAATACTTTGATGTAGCCGCAACTAAGACTGCTAGAAATGCCGGTGAGAAATTAACAGTAACCGCAACTGCTAAAAAAGATTCTCCATATATTGGCACCATCTCTTCTAAAGAGCTTGAAGTACAGAAAAAACTTTTTGATGCTAGTGATTTTGATTTAAGTGTAGCAGAAGGTCTTTCCTATCAGTACACAGGAGCTGCTATTTCTGTTCCAACTGATAAAATATCATTCAAAGAAAAAGCGGACAAATTAGCTGGTGTTGACTTATCATCTGCTGTAAAAGAAGCTGAAACTGTTGGCAAGGGACCAGCCGGACAGGTAAATGTAAAAGTAACATTTGATACTTCTAAGTTGCCAAACTTCAAATTTACTGCTAATGAGACAGAGGATACACGTTGGAAAACTGCTTCTTTAGGTACTTGGGGAGTAGCTCTTAACCAGAATGTTGAAATTACAAAGCGTGACCTGAGTACAGATGCAACAACTGTAACACTGAAACATGGTCGTGTAATGACTGATTCAACTGTGGCACAGTTCCTTGATAATCTTAAATTTTCAGATAAAGCCGGAAATGCTTTGTCATTGACACTTGGAACAGATTACAATCTTTATATCGAAAATCCAGATAAGAGTGCTACAACTACAGTAGACGTTGCTACAAGTCCATTTGAATTCGAACAGACTGGTACTTATGTAGTTACAATTAGTGCAAAAGAAGGGACTGGTCAGACCTGCGTTAAGAGTCAGAAGATTAATGTAGAGGTTGCTAAGAACGTAATTTCTAAGATTGAAACTTCTAACAATTATGCACCTTATTACACAGGAACAGAAATTAAACCATCTAAATCTGATTTAGGAAAACTTAAGATTTATGATGTAAATACTGCTGCCGTTTCTGAAGAACTGCAGGATAACCAGTATGATATCATTGGATATTCCAACAATGTAAATGCATCAAAATATGACGCTAGCGGAAATGCAACAAGCTGGGGATATGTTGAAATTAAAATAAAAGGAACATCTTCTCATAGTGGACAGACTTATAAGATTCCTTTTGAAATCCAACCTCTGACAGTATCTGCTGATTCTGTAACTGTACCGAAAACTGTTACTTATAACAAAGGCTATGGTGAAGCTAAAGATTATAATGTACAGTTAGTAGTAACAGCAAAAGATGCAACTGGAAAGATCGTTAAAGGCTTAAGTGCTGACGATTACACTGTAAAATATGAATATGTTGATGGTGGTGCTAAATCCGAAACTAATGGTACTGCAAAGAATGAGCTTCACGATAAGATTAAGGCAACTATCACTGTTAAAAACAGCAACTTTGTTGGTGAAAAAGGACAAAAAGTTGAAATTCCTATGACACAGTTCACAGAAATTGTTGAAAAAGCAATCACCAGTGACATGATCAAAATCAATCCATCCAGCTATGTATATACCGGTGGTAATATCACTCCTACATATACAGTACTTGATGGAGCAATTGCTCTGTATGATAAAGCTATATATGATACCAAAGGCGAATACGAACAGGTAAGCATTACAAATAATAAAGAAGTCGGAACTGGTACAGTAACTGTAAAGGGTGTTACAGGAAAATATTCCGGAACTGCATCTGCTAACTTCACAATCACACCGGCAAATACATCAGATGTAAAAGTTACATTTACAGATGTCAGTGAATGCCAGTACACCGGAAGACAGGTCAGACCGCGTACATTCAAAGCTACATTAAACGGCAATGATGTCACCAATCAGTTTGAGATTGTAAGCTACGGTGAAAATATCTCTGGAAAAGGAACCGTTGTATTAAAACCGGTTGATGGAAATAAGAATTTCACTGGTTCCAACATTACAGCAGACTTCAACATCATTAAAGAAACTGTAACAGCAGACTTAAAACTTTATAATAAAAATGGAAAAGATGTTACTTCTGACTATAAATTAAATAAAACAGATGGAACAGCTACAGTTGCTGAAGCATTGGAAACATCAGTTAAAGATAATGGATACTTTGACTTTGATGGAACAGCTAAAACATTTGTAAGCACTGCTCTGCAGAATATTACATCTTCTTCCAAAGTTTCTAAAGCAACAGCAGATGATTTTGAAGTTAAGTACATCGATAACATTTCCGGTAAAAAATCTGATGCAAAACATAAAGGAATTGATTGTAACGTTGCATATGTATACGTTGTTGCAAAAGACGGCTCCGGATATACTGGAACCAAACAGTTCACAACAGCAGATGGTACAACTATCAAAGGTGTTGTAGATTATGTTGCATTTGCAATCAAAAATGTTAAATTTGACAATCAGAATGTTTATGTACAGAATGCTACCTATGCAGGTGGTCTTCCTGTAAAACCAAATGTTCTGGTTCAGATTAAAGGCAACACTCTTGTAGAAGGTAAAGATTATACATTAAAGTTAGAACCAGTAAATGCTAATGCTGTTGATCCAAGTGGAGTTAACTTTGTAAATGTTACAGATGGTAAAGTTTATAAAGTAACTGTAACTGGTATTAATGGTTATAAGGGATCTTATGGAGAGGCTACATGGGGCATTGACAAGAAAGATATCAAAGACTGTGATGTTAAGGTTACAAATGGTGTCGTAACTGTCATGAACGGATACATTCCTGTTCCAACCACAGAATATACATCCAAGAACAACGGAGACGGAACCTACACAGTAACAGCTAACAGCACATCCAAGAACTACACAGGATCCAAGACTGTAAAAGCTGATGGAAAAGCCGCAGATGAGAAACCAGATGCTCCAATGATCAGTAGCGTTAAAGTTGTTGGCAACAAGGCAACTGCAATCCTTTCCGGTGATTCTGATGGTGCTGCAGGTTACGACTATGTAATCTCTACAGACCGTGACTGCATCACAAACAAAGACTACGATTCTGTAAACAAGAATCAGGTTCAGACCTCTACTACATTCAAATATGTACAGCAGGGAACCTACTACGCATACTGCCACGCTTGGAAACGTGACGCAAACGGTAAGAAAGTATTCAGCGACTGGTCTAACGCATATCCATTCGTTGTATCCGCAATCACACCGGACGCTCCAGTTATCACAAACGTAACAGTAAGCGGATCTACTATTAAAGTAACATACAAAGCAGCTGCAAATGCAACTGGTTACGACGTAGTACTTGGAACAGATTCCAAGAAAGAAAACGGTGAGACACGTCCATACCACTATGGCGATCACAAAGTACTGAACCTCAAAGAAGGTACAGTAACAGCAACATTCAAGAACGTACCAAAGGGAACATGGGTAGTTGGAATGCATGCATTCAACAGAACATCCGAAGACGGAAAGAAAGTCTTCAGCCATGGTCAAACCTGAAAAAGGCTACTGTTAAATAATCCATTTGGGTAATTAATACAGATTCCTAAAAAGAAGGCTCCGGTCATTGCGACCGGAGTCTTTCTTTATCGGCAATTTTGCACGCTAAATCAACATAATCTGTCATGGACGCTGTGAAAGTTGTGTGCTATATTGAGTATATAGGAATGCTCCAGACAGCTGTTCCTGTCTGAATCGTTCAGTTAACACTAACATACACTTTTAGGAGGGAAAAAGAATGAAGAAAACAAGCAAAAAATTACTCTCTTTTTTACTGGCGTTTGGAATGATCATTTCCATGTTTGCAGTGACCTCTGCTACAGGTTGGGCGGCAGATGAACATGTTCCTGCATCGGCAACCTTAGTTGCCTATCCGAAGCCGGCAACAGAATCCCTGGCTTCCTTATCGTCCAAAGTTTCCGGACTAAAATCAAGTAATAAGGCAGTTGTCACTGTCAAACTGTCAAAATCCACCTACGGCACTTCACAGACATACTATACGATTCTGGCAGTCCCAAAGAAAGCCGGTACAGCCACTGTTTCTTTTAAATGTCAGGGTAAAACATATAAAATAAAGGTAACTGTTAAAAAATATGTAAATCCTGTTAAATCAGTAAAGATCGGTGCAACTACTGTATCAGGTTCCAGGTTTAAATCTTCTTCCGAAACAAGTCTCAGCTATGCAAAGTTTGCCGGTAAGAAAGTAAAAACAACTGTTACTCTTGCAAAAGGATGGAAACTTGGTGAACTGTACATATATAGTGGAAATAATCCTGCGAATGGCAGTATGAAACCTGCAATTGAATATATGCAAAAAGGATGGATGCGCAGTGAATCTGTAGCAAACGGCGGCAAGATTCCGGTAGCCGGAGGTAAAGGTTTCAGAATCATGTTTACTGCAGTTAATTCTAAAACCGGTATCAGAGAATATATGACTATCATGCTTAAGTAAACGCTCAGGATTTCATTGGGAATACAGAAGAAAAATGAAAAGAAAGCATCTTCACTTTGATAAATAAAGTATAAAACAGGGCAGTCTCATCGGCAAAATTTTTGCCGGGAGGCTGCCCTGAGTATTTGTCTTATTTCACTTCTACTAATTCAATCTTAAAGTTAAGTTCTTTTCCTGCCATTTCGTGGTTTGCATCAAATGTAATGTTTTTCTCATCCTTAGCTGTCACTTTAACAGGGAATGGCTGACCGAACTGGTTTGACAGATATACCTGCTGGCCAACTGTCAGGTCTTCGGAACCTGGAAGCTGGGCGATTTCCATAGTGAAGATAGCGTTTGGATCTGCCATACCGTATGCTTCTTCAGGCATAAGGTGAACATCAATGATCTGACCAACTTCCATGTCAGCTACAGCAGCATCAAACCCTCTGATCATCTGCCTGCACCGCAGATGAATTCCAGCGGTTCGCCACGGTCGTAAGAAGAATCAAACTGTGTTCCGTCATTGAAAGTTCCTCTGTAATGTGTGCGGCAGGTTTTTCCTACATTGCGTCCTGTAAGCTGTGGCTGTGATCCGCCACATCCACCGCAGCCGCCACCGCAGCTGTCTCCACAGGAGTGTCCCTCCTCATGGCTGCCGCAGGAATGACCTTCTTCATGATGGTGATGGTCGCAGTTAGCTCCGGAAGATACTAATTCGCCTTTTAAATAGCTTTCAACTGCCTTGTCGGTATTTCCCTGAGCTCCGGCGCATAATTCAATTCCTGCCTCTGTGAGAGCTGTCTGAGCACCGCCGCCGATACCACCGCAGATCAGAACATCTACACCCTGTTCAGCAAGCAGACCTGCAAGTGCACCATGTCCTGTACCGTTAGAACCGATAACTTCACTGGAAATTACTTTGTTGTCTTCCACTTCATAAACTTTAAAAGACTCTGTTTTTCCAAAATGCTGAAAAACTTCTCCATTATCATAAGTTACTGCAATTTTCATTTGAAAAATCCTCCAAATTATTTTTTATACCCATTCAGTCCAGTATAAACTGTCTGCGACACAAAAGCAAGGCTATTTGATCAGGTAATTCTCAATTCCATTTGCAATTCCCCGTACCATTTTTTTCTGATAAGAACTCTGCTGCATACGGCGGTCTTCGGAAGGATTACTCATATATCCCATCTCGATAATCGTTGTCGGAACTTTACTCCAGTTATTTCCGGTCATAGAGTCTGTTTCCCAGACGTATTCTTTTCTGCATCCTGTAGCTGACACATATGCATTGAGCACAGCCTCAGAAAGAGCTTTGTTTTTTCTGTACATAGATGAAATATAAGGACTGTTTCTGGTTGTACAGATAGTCAGTGCTCCACTGATAGAGGAATTATCACTTCCATTGGCATGGATACGGATATACGCATCTGCTTTTGCCTTATTTGCCACTTTTGCACGGTCAATACAGCTGAGAGCTACTTTACTGTTGGTTCTGGTCATTATTACCTTAAACCCTCTTTTCTGAAGAAGGTTCTTAGCTGAAGGCCAATGCTCAGATTGAGCTTATATTCCTCCACACCTGTAGCAACACCCTGGGTTCCGGAAGTATCTTTCTCTTTCAGCTGGCTGGAACCAGGCCCAAGAGGTTCATAACCGCTGGCAACGACAGCAGAATGCCCCGGATCCAGTACAACAACAGGAGTCCAGACACCTTTACTGTTGATCTTTCGTCCGTTTACAGTCTGATTGATACGCATTCTTCCGGTCTGTTTGCCAAAATACCTGAAACGATTATGAATACGGTGCCATCCTGTAAGCATGGTACCGTCTGTTGCAAAACAGTAATAATACTTTCCGATTTTGTGCAAGTCTGTCAGCTTTTTGCCATTCTTATAATAGTATTTTTTTCCACCGTAGGTTTTCCATCCGGTGAAAGTACTGCTGACAGATGCTGCCTGGACATCTGTAAAATCTACAGCAGGTAAAGCTGTGACCAGGAGAAGAATACACAAGAGCCAGATAAAACATGATTTTCTTTTCTTCATACATGATTTCCTTTCATTAGAGATGTTTTAAGTAAGGGTTCTGTATGTTGATTATATCATGTAATTGTCTGGGAGTGTGGAAAAAAGCACATAAAAAGAAAGACTCCGGTCGCAATGACCGGAGCTTTCTTTTTAGGAATCTGTATTAATTACCCAAATGGATTATCTTACAGTAGCTTTTTTCAGATTTGACCATGGGCTGAAGACTTTCCTTCCATTTTCGGATGTTCTGTTGAATGCATGCATTCCTACAGTCCATGTTCCTTTTGGTACGTTCTTGAATGTTGCTGTTACTGTACCTTCTTTCAGGTTCAGTACTTTGTGAGCACCATAGTTGTATGGTCTTGTCTCACCGTTTTCTTTCTTGGAGGATGTTCCAAGTACTACGTCGTAACCAGTTGCGTTTGCAGCTGCTTTGTATGTTACTTTGATAGTAGATCCGCTTACTGTTACGTTTGTGATAACTGGAGCGTCCGGTGTGATTGCGGATACAACGAATGGATATGCGTTAGACCAGTCGCTGAATACTTTCATACCGTTTTCGTCACGTTTCCAAGCGTGGCAGTATGCGTAGTAGGTTCCCTGCTGTACATATTTAAATGTAGTAGAGGTGCTAACCTGGTTCTTGTTTACAGAAGCATAGTCTTTGTTTTTGATGCAGTCGCGGTCTGTGGAGATTACATAGTCGTAACCTGCAGCACCTTCTGAATCACCGGAAAGGATTGCTGTTGCCTGATTGCCAACAACTTTAACGCTGCTAATCATTGGAGCATCCGGTTTTTCATCTTCTGCTTTACCATCAGCTTTGACAGTCTTAGAACCTGTATAGTTTTTAGATGTGCTTACAGCTGTTACTGTATAAGTTCCATCCCCGTTATTTTTAGCTGTATATTCTGTAGATGCAACCGGAATATAACCGTTTAAGACAGAAACAACACCATCTTTTACAGTTACATTACAATCGTTAAGAGCTTTCTTATCAACACCCCATCTTAATGTCTGAGCATATGCATCACCAGTCTTTGTATTTACAGAAGATCCAGTGTATCCATTAAGACCTTCGATTGATACACCATAAATATTTCCAACAGTTACATCTGTAGGTGCTACAGTTGCACCAGTTTTAGCATCAATTAATTTCAGTGTATAATCAACACCTTCTACCAGAGTGCTTCCTCCAATCTGGATTAATACTTCTGGTTTTACAGGAAGTCCTGCTGCATAAGTAGCATTCTTTAAGCTTACGTTCTTGGAAACAAACTGTACACTTGCGATACGGAACTCAGCTTTTGCTACAACACCTTTGATGATAGTTCCATCTGCAGTTACAATATCTTGTGTTCCATCTCCTGCAAATCCTGTACCTTCTTTTGCTACAGCATATACATAGCCGACATTATAAGTATTACCACCTTTTGTTACTTTCTTACCAGCAACATTATCTACATATTTGATTTCAAAATCATCAGCTTTGGCAGTGGTTTTAGTTCCGTCTGCTTTTGTAATATTTGATAATACTTCTTTTGCAAACTTATGTTCATTTCCATCAAACTGGAATACAGACGTTCCAGTAGCAAAAGAAGATGTTACATCGAAGCCTTTTGAATCGTATACTTTTAATTCTGCTTTAACTTTTTCTTTTACAATGTTAAATTCAGCAGTTATATTGTCACCTGTGAAGTTTTTATTTCCGTCTACAGGTTTTAAAACAACAGTGCCTTTTCCTGCTTCAACATTCTCGCCATAAGAAACAACTTCAAACTGTTTGGAAACATCATTACCATTTAATGTAGCCTTAAATTCACGAGGTCTTACCTGTCTTCCGGTATAGTCCTGATCATCAATTTCAACTTTAACGCTAGAAGTGTTTGCAGCTGTAATTGTAAATGTTCCGGTTGCTTTCCCTGAATAGCGAGGAGAAACACCTTCAACAGTAACTTTACCAGTACCAACATTTACAGCATCAGTAATGCTTACTTCTTTATATTCTTCTTTTCCACTGGCAACTTCGCCCATTTTATACAGAACGGTTACACCATCAACTACCGAATAAGTAGGCACAATCTTACCACCTGTATAAGTATATGTAGATGGTTGATGGTTACCATGGCATCAGTTAATTTTCTTGCGACAATCTTAGTGGAACCATTAGCAGCAACAGTCACAGTTTTTGCATTAGTTGTATTTAAAATATAGTTCTTATTTGTAACTGTAACAGTTGCTTTAATATAATTATTAAGTTTATTTCCATATGCGGCATTTGTAAAATCATATTTTACTGTAAAATCATCAGCAGAAAGGGTTTTCTCTACTTTTTTACCAGTTCCATCTTTAGCAACAACAGTTACTGGTACATTATACTCAGAAGCCTTGGTATAAGTGTCATTAATAGAAACATCTTCCGGTACAGTGATATAAGTAGCTTTCACCTCTAATGGTTTAATTAAAAATGGAACAGATGCAACCTGACCTTTATATGTTCCATCTGTAATTTTAATATTTACATAGGCATCAGCTTTGGGCTGTAATTTATTGTTTACTGATTCATATTTAGTTGTTGCATTCACATTATTCGTGTAACCTGTGATCTCATATGCAGCGGTGTCCACAGAACCCGGAACTAAGTTACCAGTACTATCATAGTATTTGATTGTTAATTTTCCTAAATCTTCTTTGGTCGGCTCTATGGCATCTCCGGTATAGGAAACTTCATATGGTTTGGTGGAAGCAACTCCCTGTAATGCAGCACTTGATGCAACAACAGTAAATGTTTGTTCATTTTCGCAGTTACTATTTTTTGCTCTGATAGTAACTGTGTATGGACTTCCATCTGTAAAATTGTTTACATCATGTCCAGATGCATCTTTTACAATTACTGCATAGTCTGAATTGGCTACCAGTTTCAATTCTTCACCCTCAACACCTTTAAAAGTCAGGTAATTAGCCAGTGTTGCTGAGTTTGCTGTAACAGGAATGTATCCGCTTGTAGTATTAACGGAAATAATAGTTCCATTTGTAGATAAATCACGTTTTACAATTTCAACAGTATCTGTAGAGGTTAAAGTTTCTTCATCCTTCAGTGTATTGGAAGTAGCACTTTTGAAATTTGTCAACTTAGTTCCATCAACTGTTACTTTCACCTTTCTATCACCAACATATTTATTTTCTGTAGTAGCATTGATAATAGTGGATGAAAGATCAGCACCGCCAAGTTTATTATCAGCACCATTATTGGTGGATTCAGACTCTTTTACAGTAACCTTGTCATTTGCAATTCGAATCACATCACCTGTATACTGATATTTCAGACCTTTTTCTGGTGTTGCAATAATATCTGTATTAAGATTAGCAACTTTTCTTCCAATAGATAATGTTGCACTAATACTTCCTTTATACGGAGAATTTGGCATCTGATCTGCAGAAGCTGTGATTGTTACAGTATCACCAGCATTTGTTGCACTAGAAGATGTAAGCTGATAATTGTCAGCACTTGTGATACTGCTTGCACCACTTGCAGAAGATTCTTTTACAATTGCATTGGTAACATCAGCTGCCCGAGCAAAACCATTATATGTTAATGAAGGAACTGCTTTAATATCTAAGTACTTCTCAGCTAAATCCTGTTTTTCAACAGTGACTTTAATCTGAGTGTTGATATCATATAATGTCTGATTACTTGTAGCATCATAATCGTATACATAAAGAGTCAGAGTTTTTCCAGCAACTTCTTTTTTTGCTTTTAAGCTCATTTGTGCAACGTTATGAACACGACCATTTGTATCGCCAACACCTGTATCCTTACTAGACTGTACTACAATACCATTTTCATCTACCAGCGGAACATCCACTGTGAGAGAGTACTTCCGTCAGATTTTGCGATAGTACCTGTAATTGCATCTGTAACGTTAGTTCCCCATACAATACTGGATTTAGCAGCAGTTAAATCTAAAGAGATATCTGCCTCATTAACTTTTATAGATGCAGAAGCAGTATCTTCTGTGTTATCTACAACCGGAGTTTCTGCAACATCATCAGAAAATTCTGTAGTTGTTTCCGCAACCGGAGCTTCAGTCTCAACAGCAACATCGCTGCCATCGCTGAACTCAGCAGCCCATACCGGCACATTAGAAGTAGCAAGCATTGCAACAACAAGTGACATACTTAATGTCTTCTTTGCCATGCCCTTCTTTGTGTTTTTAATCTTTGTCATGATTATAGTTCCCCTTTCCTTAATATAACTATTTCTTTTTGGGTAAAGATTCCTAGACATAATCTGTCTGTTATGGTTAATAATAGTGCTTTAGCCAGTTTTTGTCAAGGGTAATGCTCAAGAATTTTACGTTTTTTTTAAATTTCATACACTTCAAAAGCATTTATTTTCCTTGATTTTTCATGCTAAAAATCTATAATTTGTTACAAATGTGGTGAGTTGTTCGTTCTAATCACAAGATGATGTATCAACCCCTGTATGGTCAAATGGCAGAGAACCCTCTATAATTCTCTGCCATTTTCTCATTTTATAACTGTTGTTCTTTTTTTATTCTTTCAACCTGCTCAATCGGCATCTGTGTATCTGCAGCGATTTCTTCCAATGTACTTTTGCCTCTTTTCAGCATACAGATTACTATTTTTTCTTTCGTCTCTGTTTTCACTTCTTCTTTCACTTCCGCTTTCACTTCTTCTTTCACGTCTTGCCTTATTTCATTTATCAGCTTATCTGTTTTCAGCTCTAATACTTCTCCGCCCATGGCTCGGTCAACTCCCTTCTTTGTTTTTTCTGAATCTGAGAAAATGTAGTCTGCAATTTTTATGATTACTTCCACAAGGTAACGATGCAGTGCTTCTTTTCCGTTTTCAAGCAGACTTCTTCCAGTCTTCTGGATATTGTCACATATTCATCCAGCAATTTCTGAAGTTTTTCTGGATCTTTCTCTATATCTTCTCTGCTTTTTCATTATCTTATCACATAAAATGGCAGGAAAAAGAGTAGTTTCTTCTGAAAGATTACATCCTGTGTATATCTTTCTATGTAAATAGCCGGCAACTCATATTTTATTACCCTCCCGTCTGGCATGATAATATCCATTCCGAGAGTATCTTTTCTGCCTTTTCCACGTAAATATAATACACAGGAATGAGGAAAATATATCTTGTACCGTCCATTCTCAATCTGCTTTGTTTCCAGACTCACAGCAAAATCATATTCAATCATTCGGATTACCATTTCTGCATCTCCGGTACTCTGACATTCTATATGATAGATCTTATCTGCTATTTTTAACCGGGAATCTGTAATCTTTTCTCCGTTCTTTGTCTGGTGTTCGTTTCTCTGCTGCTCAACTGCTATATCTGCGGGATAATTTGTACCAAATACCTCGTTGATCAGCGGCACTACAAGCTCTGGCATTTTCTCCAGCATTGTTCTGAAAACATTATCAAATATGGTGTTATTTGCCATCTGATACACCTTTCCTGGCTGTTAGTTATCGTTCGCTTTTGTAATTTTGATTATGTTTTCGGACGTATTCTTATTTCTAGATGCTTCGCATCTATGAAATTTTATCTTTTGTGCAAAGTGTTTTTGTTTTCGATCACCCTCTTTGCACTCTGTTTTGTATTTTCTATTGTAACAGATGCCTTCTCATTTTTCCAGTCAAATCTCTGTTTTTAAGAACTTTTTGTTCCTTTATATTATATGTCTGTACACAAAATTTCCCGTACAAATGAATTAATGTATTATGTCACTACTGTAGCAAAAAGCCCCTGCAATACAGTCCTGATAACTGTACTGCCAGGGGCTTTATTTTTATTCAGAAGCAATTACTTCTATAGATATAGCATATTATTTCTTTCTGACAATAACCTTATCCAGATGCCAGATATCATCTACATATTCCTGGATAGTTCTGTCGGATGTGAATTTACCGCTACATGCTGTGTTGAGGAGTGCTTTCTTCGCCCAGCCTTTTTCGTCTCTGTATGCTGCTTCTACGCGTTTCTGTGCGTCTGCATAGGAACGGAAGTCTGCGAGGATGAAGTAGCGGTCTGCTCTGTCTGTGTTCTTTGTGTTGAGAAGTGAATCGTACAGGTCACGGAAGAGCTCTGTATCGTTAGAGAAGGTTCCGTTGATGAGCTGCATCAGTACCTGACGGATTTCTTCGTCTGTGTTGTAGATCACGTTTGGATCGTATCCGCCGTTGTTTTCGTAGTTGATTACTTCGTCGGAGCTTAAACCGAAGATAAATGCGTTTTCTGCGCCAACTTCTTCTACGATCTCTACGTTAGCACCGTCCATTGTTCCAAGTGTAGGAGCACCGTTGAGCATGAACTTCATGTTACCTGTACCGGATGCTTCTTTACTTGCTGTGGAGATCTGCTCGGAAACGTCTGCTGCTGCAAAGATCCACTCAGCGTTGGATACTCTGTAGTTTTCGATGAATACAACTTTGATCTTGCCGTTGATGGAAGCGTCGTTGTTTACTACGTCTGCTACGGAGTTGATGAGTTTGATGATCTTCTTGGCTGTTGCGTAACCTGCGGATGCTTTTGCACCGAAGATGAATGTTCTTGGATAGAATTCCATTTCCGGATGCATCTTGATCTGGTTGTACAGATAGATAACATGCAGGATGTTCAGGAGCTGACGTTTGTACTCGTGAAGTCTCTTAACCTGTACATCGAAGATGGAGTGCGGGTCTACTTCTACGCCATTGTGCTCAAGGATGTATTTAGCCAGACGCTCTTTGTTCTTGAACTTAATGTTCATGAATTCCTGGAGTGCTTTTTCATCATCTGCGTAAACTGCAAGTTTCTTTAACTGCGGAAGGTCTGTGATCCAGTCCGGTCCGATATGCTCTGTGATCCAGTCTGCAAGGAGTGGATTTGCGTGGAGCAGGAAACGTCTCTGAGTGATACCGTTTGTCTTGTTGTTGAATTTCTCAGGCATCATTTCATAGAAGTCTTTTAATTCCTGATTCTTCAGGATCTCTGTATGAAGGCGTGCAACACCGTTTACAGAGTAGCCTGCTGCGATTGCAAGGTGAGCCATCTTAACCTGTCCGTCATAGATGATAGCCATCTTTTTGATCTTCTCATAATTTCCCGGATATTTCGCCTGGATTTCAAGAATGAAACGACGGTTGATCTCTTCGATGATCTGGTATACACGCGGAAGCAGTCTGGAGAAGAGCTCGATCGGCCATTTCTCAAGTGCTTCGGACATGATAGTATGGTTTGTGTAAGCAACAGATTTTCTTGTTACTTCCCATGCTTCATCCCATCCGAGTCCTTCTTCATCCATAAGGATACGCATTAACTCTGCTACTGCTACAGTCGGATGTGTATCGTTCATCTGGAAGGTTACTTTTTCATATAATTTATGGATATCGCCATGTTTCTTTTTATATTTGGCAATTGCTGCCTGGAGGCTTGCAGATACAAAGAAGTACTGCTGTTTCAGTCTCAGCTCTTTACCTGCATAGTGGTTGTCGTTCGGGTAAAGGACTTCTACGATATTGCGGGCAAGGTTCTCCTGCTCTACTGCTTTCTTGTAATCACCCTTATCAAAGGAATCAAGCTCGAAGTCTACGATCGGCTCTGCATCCCAGATACGAAGTGTGTTTACTACATCATTGTCATATCCTGTGATCGGCATATCATAAGGAATGGCTTTTACTGCCTGATATCCTTCGTGGATAAATTTGTTTCCGCCCTTTTCAGGATCGTACTCTACTCTTACATATCCGCCAAAGTGTACTTCCTTGGCATATTCCGGACGACGCAGTTCGAATGGGTAGCCGTTCTTTAACCAGTTATCCGGTACCTCGATCTGATAACCGTTCTGGATTTTCTGTTTGAACATTCCGTAGTGGTAACGGATTCCGCAGCCATATGCTGCGTAATTTAAAGTTGCGAGAGAATCAAGGAAGCATGCAGCCAGTCTTCCCAGACCACCGTTTCCAAGTGCCGGATCCGGCTCCTGATCTTCGATACAGTTAAGGTCAAATCCCAGCTCTTCGAGAGCTTCTTTTACTTCACCGTAAGCGCAAAGGTTGATCAGGTTGTTTCCGAGAGCACGTCCCATCAGGAATTCCATGGACATATAGTATACGATCTTCGGATCCTGTTCGTCGTAAGCTTTCTGTGTTGCAAGCCAGTTATCAATGATAACGTCTTTTACAGAGTAGCTTACTGCCTGGAAAATCTGCTCCTGTGTAGCTTCTTCAATTGTTTTTCGATAGAGGAATTTTACGTTGTCTTTTACGCTTTTCTTGAATGCCTCTTTCTTGAACATTTCGTTTGTCATTTCATACCTCCCGTAATGGTTTCACTGTTCACTTTATTCTCAGCAATACACCTTGCGGATATTGCCGGTGAACCTCTTCATTCCGTCAACTCTTCTGTTTTCTCATATCAGAGAAATTGGGGGCAAAGAATCTCTGCCTCCAATTTCCTCTCTGAAATCAGACTGTCAAGGATAATGATACTCTTTTTTCGACAGTCTGTCATGTGTATAATTGCCGAATTTTATAACATTTTTTTGTTATCGTGCATTGCGAAAGTAGTATATTTCCTGTGAAATACCTGTAACTTATCAGTACCTTGTCAGTAATTGACCGAATGTTGTCAATTACAGTTTCTTAACACCCATAGTTACTGCTTCTTTGTTGATGTTCCACTCTTTCACATAACCATCGGTCTCGCCAAGTACCATTTCGTCTGCAAGTACTTCTGACTTGATTTCATCTTCGTGTGCTTTCATGACATCCTGGATCTTGTCGTTTCCGTGAGCGTATACTACGATCTTGTCCATAACTTCGAAGCCGGCTTCTTTTCTCATGGTCTGGATCTTGCTAATGATCTCACGTACAAATCCCTCTTCGATCAGTTCTGGTGTCAGGTTTGTATCCAGGACTACGGATGTTTCACCGTCAGATTCAGATACATAACCCTCTGTCTGTGCTGTTTCAATAAGAAGGTCTTCTTCTGTAAGCTCTACATCGTTTCCGTTGATATCCAGTTTCAGGACACCGTTGGTTCTCAGTTCGTTCATTGCTGCTGTTCCATTGATGTCTGTGAGAGCCTGTCTGATTCCTCCAAGGAGTTTACCGTATTTCGGTCCTACTGTACGAAGCTGTGGTTTAAAGCTGTAGGAGATAAAGGATTCTACATCATCTGCGAATTTCACTTCTTTGACATTCAGTTCGTCTGCGATGATGTCAGTGTAGAATTCACTCATTTTCTTCTCAGCTTTTACATACATGGTTCCGATTGGCTGACGATTCTTGATGTTTGCTGTATTTCTGCAGGCACGTCCCAGAACTACGATCTCCAGAAGCTCTTTCATGTCTGCTTCCAGATCTTTGTCGATCCATGCTTCGTTTACAGTTGGGAAGTCGCAGAGATGGATACTCTCAGGAGCATCTTTGTCCACGCTTCTTACCAGGTTCTGATAGATATCTTCTGTCATGAACGGGATCATCGGAGCTGCTGTCTTGGCGATGGTTACCAGTGCATGGTACAGAGTCATGTAAGCATTGATCTTATCCTGCTCCATTCCCTTTGCCCAGAAACGTTCACGGCTTCTTCTTACATACCAGTTACTCATCTCATCTACGAATTCCTGAAGTGCTCTTGCTGCTTCCGGGATCTTGTAGTTTGCCAGATCATTGTCTACAGCCTGAACAGATGTGTTTAATCTGCTGAGCAGCCATTTGTCCATTACAGGAAGCTGGTCATAGTTCAGTTCATATTTGGTCGGGTCGAAGTTGTCGATGTCTGCATATAATACGAAGAATGCGTAAGTATTCCACAGTGTACTCATGAATTTACGCTGTCCTTCCACAACAGCCTTGCCATGGAAACGGTTCGGAAGCCATGGAGCACTGTTGATGTAGAAGTACCATCTGATGGCATCTGCGCCGTATTTGTTCAGTGCATCGAATGGATCAACTGCATTTCCTTTGGACTTACTCATCTTCTGTCCGTTCTCATCCTGGACATGTCCCAGAACGATTACGTTCTTGTATGGTGCTTTATTGAAGAGCAGTGTGGATTCTGCAAGGAGTGAGTAGAACCATCCACGGGTCTGGTCTACTGCCTCGGAGATAAGTTTGCAGGGAACTGCTGCTCAAATAATTCTTTGTTTTCAAATGGATAATGATGCTGTGCGAAAGGCATTGCTCCTGAGTCGAACCAGCAGTCAATAACCTCCGGTACACGATGCATTTCTCCACCGCACTCCGGACACTTCAGTGTGATCTCATCGATGTATGGGCGGTGAAGCTCTACTGTCTTGGCTCTCTCATCACCGCTCATCTCGAATAATTCCTGACGGCTTCCGATGGAATGCATATGTCCGCATTCACACTGCCAGATGTTCAGTGGTGTTCCCCAGTAACGGTTACGGCTGATACCCCAGTCCTGAACGTTTTCAAGCCAGTCGCCGAAACGTCCTTTACCGATGCTCTCAGGGATCCAGTTGATTGTATTGTTATTTCTGATCAGGTCATCCTTAACTGCTGTCATCTTGATGAACCAGGATTCTCTTGCATAGTAGATCAGTGGTGTGTCACATCTCCAGCAGTGTGGATAATCATGCTCGAATTTCGGAGCATCGAAGAGCTTGCCTTCTTTGTCCAGATCTGTGAGAACCATAGGATCTGCTTTCTTTACAAAAACGCCTGCGTATGGTGTCTCTTTTGTCAGGTTACCCTGTCCGTCTACGAACTGTACGAATGGCAGTTCATAGTTACGTCCGATTCTGCTGTCGTCTTCACCGAATGCAGGTGCGATGTGAACGATACCTGTACCATCACTCATAGTAACGTAGTTATCACAGGTTACGAAATGAGCTTTCTTTTTCTGTTTTGCTGCTGCCTCTCCTGCACATGCGAAAAGCGGCTCGTATGCTTTGTATTCCAGATCTGTTCCTTTGTAGGTTTCCAGAACTTCATATGCTTTCTCGCCTTCTTCTTTTGCAAGCTTGCCAAGGACTTTGTCAAGGAGTGCTTCTGCCATATAATAGGTATATCCGTCTGCTGCCTTTACTTTGCAGTAAGTCTCATCCGGGTTTACGCAGAGTGCAACGTTGGACGGAAGTGTCCATGGTGTTGTTGTCCATGCAAGGAAGTATGCATCTTCACCAACAACCTTGAATCTTACAACTGCGGAGCGCTCTTTTACAGTTTTGTATCCCTGGGATACTTCCTGTGCGGAAAGAGGGGTACCGCATCTTGGACAGTAAGGAACGATCTTGAAGCCTTTATACAGAAGCTTCTTGTTCCAGATTTCTTTTAATGCCCACCATTCGGATTCAATATAATCATCATAATAAGTTACATATGGATGTTCCATATCAGCCCAGAAACCAACGGTAGATGAGAAATCCTCCCACATTCCTTTGTATTTCCAGACGCTTTCCTTACACTGTTTGATGAATGGCTCCATACCGTATTCTTCAATCTGCTCTTTGCCATCCAGACCAAGCTTCTTCTCTACTTCCAGCTCTACCGGAAGTCCATGAGTATCCCATCCTGCTTTACGTGGAACCATGTAGCCCTTCATTGTACGGTATCTCGGGATCATATCCTTGATAACGCGGGTAAGTACATGGCCGATGTGCGGTTTACCGTTTGCAGTAGGCGGTCCATCATAGAATGTATAGGTTTCTCCTTCTTTTCTGTTCTCCATACTTTTCTCAAAGATATGGTTTTCTTTCCAGAATTCTTCTACTTTTTTCTCACGGTCTACAAAGTTTAAGTTCGTATCAACTTTCTGGTACACAGTAATTTACCTCCTGTTTTTATTCTTGTATATTTTTTAGAACGAAAATAATCCTGAAATTGTTTATAGGATAATGACGTTTGTACACATCTTTATCCCATAAAACAAAAAAATCGTCCCTTATGTAAAAGGACGAAGGTTTATTTACGTTCGTTATACCACCTGTTACATTGTACGGGCATCTTTGCCGATACATGAATCCTTTAACGGGGATTTCCGTCAGCTCCTATCTGCATATCGCCTTCAGAGTTGCAACTCCGGAGTGATTTTCACTGCATTTACTTGCTGTCAGGCTCACACCCTCCCTGACTCGCTGTCTGCGTTCATCTGCAATTACTCTCTCCATCAACGTTTTTGTGGACATATCATTTATTTAACTATGCTGATTCATTATAAGGTCACAAAATTCACTGTGTCAAGTATTTTTTTGAATATTAGGGTAATCCTGTTACTGTTAAGTTACTGTTCACACAACTCGCAGGATAGTGATGTGTGAACAGTAACACCGTTAACACACTATCATATAAATTTTACACAGGCATTGTAATTAATGATATAATAAGGTAGAATATTTTGTCCGAACGTCATTTAAAACAATGAACCAGTACATCGTTTCGTAAATAACTATACCAATCGCGTAGGATGCGGATTCGAGTGTGCAGGTCTAAAAACGCAGGCGTAGCGGGCTACGCTGAGGCTTTTAGACCTGTGCAATCGGATTCGCAGACAAGTGAGTGGTATAGTTATTTCGAAAACGATGTACTAGAGCGTGTCTGAAAAAGGCTTTCTGCAAGATGTACGTCACAATTTGTGGGATATTTTGCCCGGATGAGGCGCCGTAGCGGGCTACGGCAACTGAATTCGGGTGAAATATCCCGCAAAGTGGGGGCGTGCA
>ENA-OQDE01000598-OQDE01000598.1-human-gut-metagenome-genome-assembly--contig:-NODE-598-length-19967-cov-4.370665_pt1 | contig 19967 bp, 19 predicted proteins | sample MGYA00242768_ERZ504595 | MGnify/ENA primary metagenome ERZ504595 (study PRJEB26092, sample SAMD00036307) | human gut metagenome | host: Homo sapiens | study: EMG produced TPA metagenomics assembly of... | reverse complement strand
CCTGCCCGGGCAGAGGAACGACCGGCACCGGCGGGAAAGCCTGCGTTGGCTGCGGTTCGGGCGCGCCTTCCGCGCCCGCAGCATTGTTCGGATCACCATACGGAGTCTGCGGCGCTCCATCTGGATACGTGTTGCTCATATGTCCCCCTCTTGCAGAGAGCCCCGTCGACCGGGTCAAATCATTGTTACCGCAACCGGCCACATGCAACGCTGTATGCACCTGATCGGCTAATCCTCATCGTACACTCACTTTCCGTGATATGCACGGTATTGACCGGAAGTTCATGTTCATCTCACGGCAAGTTCGATTCGCACGGCGAGATCCCTCGAAAACCTTGCAAGTCCGCCTTCGAGGACCTCACCGGGCGACGCCGCCGACACCCTCCCGTTGCCCCCCCCGTGAACCCGGCGCACCTCACCCACGCATGCGCCACGGCCACGACGACGCGTGCCGCATCGGCTTGAACGGCAGCCGGCGAATCCGCCCGATCACGCCGAGCAGCAGCCATCCGCCGAGCAGCCCCGCACACCACCACCATCGTCACGATGGTGCGCGTGTCATGCAGGTCGGACGGGTCCGGCGCCGGCATCGGGATCGGCTCGCGGTGCCCGGATATCAGCAGGCGCTGCGTGTTGACGCCGTACGGCGTGCACGTCATCAGCGTCACTCGGTCCTCGCCGGGCACGATCTTGAGTTGCGACGTGTCGTCCGGGTTGATGACGGTGATGCGGTCGACCTCGTAGCCGAGCGTCTCCCCCATCACTTCGATGTAGAAGAAGTCGCCGGTTTTCATCTCGTCGAGCCGCGTGAACATCATCGCGTTGACGAGACCGCGGTGCCCGGTGATGACGGAGTGCGTGCCGTCCCCGCCGACCGGCAGCGAGGAGCCGTACAGGTGACCGGCACCGGAGGCCAGCGCGGTCTGTGACGTGCCGTGGTAGATCGGCAGGTTGACGGAAATTTTCGGGATCTTGATGGTTCCCATCACTTCGTCGCCCGAGTCGAGCAGGGACTGGTATTCCTTGTCTTTGGAGGCGGCGGAGTCCTCGCCTTTGGCTCTCGACCCGCCTTGTGCGGCGCTGAACGGGTCGATGGCCTCGCCCAGCACGGGTTGACCGGATCTGGCGAGTTTTGCGTTGTATGCGCGGGCGGCGGCGAGGGCGTCTTCGGCTTGCGGGTATGGCCAGCCGGCGACCTGCTGTGCGCTGTTGCGTGAGGTTTGGGCGAGCTTGAGCGAGCTCTGGTATTGGAGCGCTAGGGGATATCCGGCGATGGCGACAGCGGCTATGACCAGTATCAGCGTGACGATGCGCATGATGATGAGCTGTATGCGCAGTCGTTTGCGTTGCGCGACAAGGTCGGAGATGTCGGTCGCCTGATTGAAGCTCAGCATCGAGTACGGGAGCTGCGGCTGCACGGCGGGTTTGTGACGGCTGTTTCGGTAGGATTTGCGGGAATTATTCGAGGATCGCTCGTCATTGTCCGGCAGGCTGCGGGTCATCGTTGACCATGCGGGCGCATGGGAGGATTTGGCGGCTGGGTCGTTGCCGGATGAGGTGGCCGGCCGTTTCGATCCGTGTCTCCTCGATGCCATGCGCATCCTCCTGTTGTTGTGCCGGCCGTCACTGCAATCGCCGTGAAACGAATTCGTGTATGTACTGTGTTGCCCCCGGCAGGGGTGCTGCCGGGGGCGAATGGTTACAGCAAGCCGAAGCCGCCACCATGCTCGTACGGGATGCACGTCATGCGGCGGCTTGGCCTGTTATCGTGTCAGTCAGCGCAGCGCACGGCTGGCGCGGCGAGACTTGGCGTACACGGTGGCGGCAGCGCCGCCGAGCAGCGCGGCGATCACCACGAACAGCGCGATGCCCGCAGCACCGGTCTTCGGCAGTTCGAAGACGGACTTGACGTTGGTCACCTTGTAGTCGGCGGCGCTGTCCTTGGGCGCGAGACCCCAGGAGTCGGTGCCGGCGAAGGTGACGTTGCCGTTTTCATCGATGGCCACGGTGAACGAGGCCTTGAAGTCCTGGTATCCGTCGGCGACCGCGGTCTCGGTCACGGTGTAGCTGCCGGCCTTCAGGCCGTCGAACTTGACGACGCCGTTGGCACCGGACGTGACTTCGAGCGGGTACTTATCGCTGTTCGGCAGCACGCCGTTCTGGTCTTTTGCGACACTCAGCGTGAACTTCGCGCCCTCGACGGCCTCACCCTGGGCGTTGACCTTCGTGAACTTGAAGCCGAAGATCTTGGTGAGGGTTTCAGTGCCGGGGATGGGGGTGCCATCATTGTCGACGAGCTTGTTGGTCACCGCGTGGTAATCCTGGCCCTTGACTGTCTCGGCCTCGTCATTGACGGTGGCGTTGTAGGTGATGGTGATCTGCTTGCCGGCGTACTTGGCCGGGTCGTGATCTTCACCACGAAAGTATTGGTGCCGTTGCCCTTGTTATCAATCAGGTGGTTTTCCACCGTGTAATCGGTGCCGGTCAGCACCTTATCGCCGGCCTTAACGGTCAGTCCGGCAAAGTCGACGGTCAGGCCCTTGCTTGGCACATCTCTGAACTGCAGGGTGAAGCCGGTCGGGACCGGATTCGGAATCGTGTAGCCCAGTTCAAACGGCACGGTTTCGCCCACGGACGCGCTCTTGCTGGTGGTGGACTTCGTCTGGGTGCCGCTCACCGTGCTCTTCATGTCCACTTCTGCGGTGCTATCCCCAAGCGACAGAACGCCAGCGTTAACGGAGCCGGTGCTCACGATCATCGGGACGGCCTGAGTCAGGGTATCGGTCGATGCGTTGCCGTCCAGGAACAGATACACGCCAGCAGTCAGCGCGGTCTTGTTCGTGGCGGTCCAACCATCCGTGTCGCTGCCAGTCGCCTTGTTCAGCACGAACGGATCCGCGGTGGCGGTGAACGGGTTGCCGGCCTGCAGCGCATCCGCGAACTTACGCGTCACGGACGGATTATTCCACGGACGGGTCTCGGACTGATCGAACTGAACCTGCGTGACGGTACCATCCGTATCCGTGGTCTTTTTTTGATTCATAGCCCAAGCCATCAAATCAGTGGTGCCATCGGTCGGCACGTTCCGGAAGCCGGCGGTGGTCAGAGCCGCAGCCAGCTTCGCGCGATCGGCGCCCGCAGCGGTCTTCACACCATACACCGGGTTTTCGGCAGTGCCATAGTTCACGTAGTCCGCGATCTTGTATGCGCTCAGCCGGGCGCTGGTCAGCTGCTTCTCTTTGGACGCTTTGAACGTGACTGTTGCAGCAGTGTCCACTGTCGTCTCGGCCGCGTTGGCGGCACCGGTGCCGAACGCCATGCCGGCGAGAAGGGTGGCCGCAGCTGCAACACCCGCGAAAAGCTTCTTGAACTTCATGAGAAACTCCTCTTCCTTTCGTTGTCTTGTTTATTGCAACTGCGGAAGCGGCAGTCGTTGAGGCTTCCGCAGTCCGCAAATCTTGAGTTGTCGGAGGCGACTGGTCGCCGCCCCCGTCTGCCCTCCCCGACGAGTGAGGAGGGCGGAGCATCCGCCGCAGGTCAGACGAGCCGACGCTTGCGCCAGATGAAGTATCCGATTCTGACCAGTGCCGCGAGCAGGCCGAAGCCGCCCCCATACACAAGCCAGTCACGAGTCGTGGCGCCGCCGGTCATCGGCAGAGCGGACACGGCAACGAAGGTGTTGGTGATCGTGACCGGGTACGTCTTGACGTTGTCGAAGGTCGTCATGTTGTTGTTATCCGGAGCCGCCCACAGGTCGTCGGCAGTGACGGTTACCAACTGGTTCTCGGGGTTGTAGGACGCCGTGTAGCCGTCCACTCTGGACTCCTCCACGCGGTAGGTGCCAGGGGCGAGGTTCTCGAACGCACCAGACCACTGACCCTGGTTGTTGAGGGTCACGGTCCGGTTGACGTCCTTGCAATCCTCACCTTGCGCATTGCACTGCTTCAACGTGACGGTCACCGAGTCATTCCCATGCTTCTCCGCTCCATCGGACCAGTTCTTGGTCACCTGGATCTTGCCGGTCTTTACCTGCAGGACGGGGTGGGGGTACTCCACGGAACCCGGGGTCTCGGCGGTATGGTCGCCGACCGTGTTGACGACGGTGTACTCCAGCTTCGCGCCGTGATCCGCATTCGAATGGAAGCCGGGCAAATTGGACGAAGTATGGTGACCATCCGCATCAGTGTCGTCGGCACCAAGAACATCCTTATATCCGGTCTTGTCGTCATTCTGCTTGTTGGCGGCGTACTCGTTGTAGGCCTTCTGCGTCGGCTTGGCCTTGAACGTGACCGTATACGTCACGCCATCCTGAAGCTCATAGCCGTCCGCGAACGTGACCTTCACCGTCTTGCCCGAAACGGTAACCGTGTAATCGCTCTCGTTGAGATCGACACTATTACCGTCTTTAGATGCCGTCACCGTCACATCATTCGAGCCGAAGTTAGCATTAACGAACTCCGCGTAGTCCGACAGCGTATCGGTGATGGACACGTTCTTGTACGAAGACTTCCTGTTGATCTGACCGATGATATCGGCAAATGCCTTGTTCAGCTCATCCGTGCTGGTGGCGCTGTAATACGAGCCTTCGTCTGATCGGCGAAGCCACGCATCTTGGTCGGATCGGAGGACACGCCAACCGAGAACAACGTCGTATCGCCACGCCTGTTAGCCTCGGCAACAGCGGAGCTGAGATTCGCCCCATATCGATCACTGCTGCCAGAACCATGAACCCCGGCAGGAAGACCCCTGCGATCATCGTCATCATAGGTCGGACGGCCCCACCAATCAGTGCCGGTCCGCACGGAACTCGTGCGGAACGTCGGGTCGCCGTCTGACATGAACACGATGTACTTCTTCACGCCCTTACGACCGGAAGTCAGCTTGGCATTGGCGGCTTTAAGCGCGGCCTCCCAATTCGTGCCACCATCGGCGCGCAGACCATTAACGGCACTGACTATGTCCATTGCGTTGTCGGTGAAGTTCGACACATTGCCCACCGTCGTCGAGAAGGGGACCAGCGCCATCCGGATGTTGCTATCCTTGCCCTGGTTCTCAGACGTCAGCAGATGCTGCGCCATGCTGTTGACGCAGTCTTCGCAACCTCAAGACGAGAGTTGTCTCCCATCGGGTTACTCATGGAACCGGAGGTGTCGAACACCACGACGATGTCGGCCGGGGACACGGTCGTCTGCGACGAGCCGGACTGCGTGCCGGTCACGTTCAGAGACAGGTCATAGGTGCCATCATTGTTCGCCTTGATGTACTTGCGGTACCGGGGCGCCGTGACGACCGTGTTCGTCACCGTGGTACGTGGCACCTCACCGACCGACACCGGCTCCGTGGTCGCAGAATCCTTCTCCTGCGTCACCTTGACCTGACCGCCATTGGCGCTCACCGCATACGTGTCCTGGTCAACGTTGATTTCCGTCACCTTGTACTTCGAGGACTCGGTGATCCTCTTGGCGTCGCTGCCCAAAAGCACGGCATACTGGCCCGCCTTGAGCGTGATCACGCCATTGGAATCCGTGGTCCGGGTTTCACCGTCCTTGGTGCCGGTGGCGGTGTTGTACACGTCGTATTTACCCGTGTACAACGTGTAATCCTTGTCACTGTCGGTTCCCTCATAGTTGACATAAGCGTTGAACGTATAGTTCTTGTCCTTGTCAGCTTCAGGAACGTTCTCCGTCTCCTTGCCGATTTGAATATGGCTGGAGTCAAGAGTCACCAAATTGAAGTCAAGCTTGCAGTTGGAACCACTATGGCCACGCTCGAAGTAGTACATGTTCATCTCGTGACTGGTGTAGTTCTTGAACGTGGTGTAGGAGCCATTGGAGGCTTTGACCATATTGGATTCCATCCAAGCGGTGATCTCGGCATCCGACTTGCCTTGGTCCTTGAGCGCCTGAGTAAACAATGCCTGCAACGTGGTCGTAGTGGTTTTATTGCTGACAAGCGTCACCACACCGGTCGCGAAATCAATGGAGCCGCTGGCGGCATCATGGATGCCACCGATATCCAACACAAGCATGCCGTCGACGAACAGCCACAGATCATCGTCACCCGTGAAGTTGAACGTCATCGGGGAACCATCAACGAGTTTGCCTTCTTTCGGTTGCATGAACTTCGCGTATGCGGTCATACCGAAGGCGTACCGGGCGCCGCGCACTGAATGAAAGCCGATCCGCAGCTGACTTTTATCCGCATTGAACGGCAGGAATTTCGGAATCCACGCGTCAGTTCTCTCGGTCCATGTTGCTGACCGGTCAAATCCGGTACCGGCACTGTTCAGCGCGGCGTACGTCGTACTGGAGTCGTACACATAGTGGCCCTTGGCCTCTTCCGTCGGATCGAACAGCCCCGTCAGCCCATTGCCGCCATTGGTATATGCTTGGCCCACTCGCTTTCTGTGAACAAATACGTCATGTCGGTCTGTGCATTATTTTTATTGGTCACCATCGTAGAGAACTGCGGAACTGCGTCAGCGCCGGTCTTGGTGAGGTTCGTCTTGACGATGCCCGGAGAGGTTTCTGCACTGCCAGTCCAGCCGTTCCAATCCGTACCTTTTCCGTTGAAGTAGAATGCTGCAGCCGCCTCATTTCTGCTGGTACCGCCCGTGGCATAGTTCACGTTCTCTTTGCCAGCGTCCTTTGCCGGGCCATTCGGATCACGGCTGTCCCAATAATCGAATAGGTTTATCTTCACTTTGCTGTCATTCGCCGTGGCGCGAGGCGCAGCCGACGCTTTGACCGTGGCGGTCTGCCCCGAAGCACCAGTCCCGGCGCGATCGGTCAGGGCAGATGGCGCCCTCCCCTGCTGAGCGCTGTCGCCCTGTGCGACGCCGCTGATCGGGCCGGTGCCGGCCTGTGATGCCTGCGTCGTGGCCGACTGCGCGGCTTCGGGTGCGGCTGTCCCCACATTGGCCGCAATCGCAGTGCCGGTGACGGCAAGTCCAAGAACGGTCGCGACGGATACGGCGGTCGCGATCAGGCGAGAGCGCATCGCCCTCGTATGCGATGGTTTCCGATTCTGCTTAGTCACGATAAGCATCCCTTCCATCATTTCCAAAACTCTTCATCCGGCGTTCAGCAGTTCGACAAAGACTCACGATTGCGACTCTCACCGTCGCAGCACGCGCAAATCATCGACTTCCATCGGCCTGTTAACTCCTGACCGTATCCGCACCCAAAAATCGACGCAATCCCCCGAAACATTGAAATAACGCCGAATACATGCCCCCCCCCCGCAGAAAAACCGCTTTCACAGCCCTTGCGGCATAAGGTCTTCGGGAATCAGGCCATACCCCCTTCCCTACGGGGAAAATTCTTGGGAAATATACCGAGATACGGCTTAAATCAGGGCCTGAGGCCTCTTACATAACGGTATACCGCTGTATCAGCGAAGTGTCTGCTCCCGCCAAAGCACAACAAGACTGAGGGAGGCTCTCGTCGTGAGATTACGCGGACTCTTTTGCGTTCCTAAGTGCGCGCCGTATCGACGAGTACGCGAACATAAGAACGCAAAACGTGCGATTTGCGTTCTTATGTTCGCAGGCTGAACGTTTCAGCGCGCACTTAGGAACGCAAACCGCTCCTGCCCGCTTCGCAAGAGCCAGCCAGCGGGGGCAGAGTTATATATTGCTTCTGACAGTGGGCTGAACCATCGGCTAACGTCATTTACCATCATCTGCCGATGGAACAGTTCCGTCTCAATAGACCCGAAACTATCGCTCGTAGAACACGCCGAACGAGGGGAATCCATGACGAGCCGGCTTCAGCTCCTGCAGCGGGATCTCGGTGACGTCCACTCGTTCGACATCGGCATAGCGCGGCCCCTGCTTCAGTGCCGAAATCAGACGGGCGACCTTGCCGCGTTCCCCCTGCGCCTCGACCTCCACCGAGCCGTCCGTAGCAGTTGCGCACCCAACCGCCCAGGCCGAGCTTGCCGGCGGTCATCACCGTGAAATACCGGAATCCGACGCCCTGCACCAGACCCGCCACCACGGCATGGACGCGAATATCATCACTCGATGACACCGGCACGGCACTCTCTGCACTCTCGTCAGGCCGCGCACCGCGGCTCGCCCGCATATCATCACGTTTCATGACCGCACTCACCTCACGTTGCCGTCAGCCGACACCAATACCCCCATCGTATGCCCACCATCAAACGGCAGTCGAGAAGCCGGCAGCGCAGCGCGGGCGCTACAGCCCAGCCCCTTTCCGCCGAGGCCTGCCGCAATCCGTCAGATGAACGCGCGTTCGCCGAAAATCGCCGTTCCGACGCGCACAATCGTCGCACCCTCCGCGATGGCGAGCGCCATGTCGTGCGTCATGCCCATCGACAGTTCCGTGCAGTGCTCGGTGCCGGGCGCGCGAGAGGCGAGAATCGTGTCGCGCGTGCCGCGCAGATGCGCAAAGCAGGCGCGAATCGTGGCCTCGTCATCGACGTGCGCGCCGATGGTCATCAGGCCTTCGAGCCGGATGCCGTCCAGCTGTGCGATCTGTGCGGCGATGTCGACGGCAGCCTGCGGGTCGCAACCCGATTTCGATGCTCCCCGGACTCGTTGACTTCCAGAAGCACGCCGACCGTGATTCCACGGGCGACGGGCACGGCGGGCGATGCGCTGCGCCAGTTCAACGCCGTCCACCGATTCGATGGTGTTGACGTCGGGGAGGATTTTACCGATCTTGTTGGCCTGCAGCTGGCCGATGAGATGGAACGGGATGTGTTCGGCGTCAGACGGTCGAGTGGTGTCGCCGTCGCCTGTGCCGAGCGCAAATCCCCGGTCCGCGCACAGGCGACGCAGTCCCTCGGCCTTGGCCATGACCTCCTGCGGGCGGTTCTCGCCAATCATGCGGATGCCCGCATCGATCGCCGCCATGATCTCGCCGACGTCACGGGTCTTCGTCGCCGCCAGCAGCTTCACCGAACCGGGAGCGCAACCGGCCGCCGACTCGGCTTCGGCGATGGCGTCAAGCACGCGATGCACGCCATCGCGAATCTGCGTCGCCCGCGTCTCGTCGATGCTTTCACTGGTCAGATCCTTGTGATCCATGTAAGCGGTCATCATATGCTCCCTATCCGTCTTGCTGCACCATATATTAGTATGCCCACGGATGAGGGCGAATCGGCTAGAGAAACCGGGAACTTCGGGTGTGGCCCCCGCTGGCGGGGTGTCGAGCGATGCGAGACTGGGGGGGGGCGAAGCGCGAAACGGCTCCGCATGCAGCATATAGAGGAGGAATCTCACAATCCGATGCTGAACGGGTCGTCGGGGATGGAACGATCCTGCGAATCCGCGGCGAGCGCATCCCACGAAAATCCATGCAACAGGTCGGCAGCAGCGCACGGCTCGGGCTCTTGCTGCAATCCGAGCAGCCACGCGCAATAGCCGATCACCCGATGCGCCGTGACGCCATGTTTGCGTAACGTTCCCATATCCAGCGACCGTTCACGCTTGGCGAGCCGCCGCCCGGCCGCATTGTCGATCAGCGGAAGATGTGCGAAACGGATATCGCGATGAGCCGCGGCAACGCCGCCATCCGAGCTATCCCCGAAGCCGGCGTCGAGCAGACGCTCACGGATGTACAGCTGCAGCGCGGCGGATCGCAACAGGTCACGCCCGCGAACGATGTCATCCACACCCATCAGCAAGTCGTCAACCGTGACAACCAGCTGATAGGCGAACAGACCATCCGCCCGTCGCACCACCGTATCGCCCAAATCGCGCGGCAAATCGAATCGGCAGTTCCCGAACACGCGATCATGCACGGTGACCGCGGCACGCGCGTCGCCGGCGACAGGCATGGCGATGCGCAGCGAATGCCGATCACCATTCGCCAAGCGTTGCTCGACCTGTCGCGGATGCTCGGCGAGCGCGCGCCGGCATGTGCCGGGATACATGACGAAACGGTCGCCCTCCTGCGGCGCCGAGGCCGCACGGATGTCGGCGCGCGAACAGAAACACGGTATATCAGCGCAGTGGTCTCGGTGCCGTCAACGCCATCACGGCCACCGAACGCGGCAGCGTCTCGCAAGTCAATGCCCTGAAGCGCGCGCAACGCCTGCTCGTAGATGTCGAGCCGCCGCGACTGGTATACCGGCTCTCCATCCCAGTCCAGTCCCAACCATGCCAGATCGTCCATGATCCAGCGGTCCGCGTCCGGCAGCACGCGCGGGGTGTCGATGTCCTCGATGCGCAGCAGCATGCGCCCTCGCCCGCCGTCCGCATCGCCTGGATCGCTGCGCCACTCATGCCATCCACGCGATTCACGTTATTCAGGCAATCCGCATCGCCCGCTCCACCGCCCGTCCGGCTTGTACGCTCTGGGCCACCCGCACGAGCCGACAGCCACGCACCCAGCATCGCATACACGTTACCGATATGCATTCGTCCGGACGGCGTCGGCGCGAATCGTCCGATCACCACCGCGCCCAGAGCTCCGAGTCGAGCGGCCATTCGTTGATCGTGCAGCCGCGCAACGATATCGATTGCTGCTGCATCAGCGGCGCCGGCTTGCCTGCCTGCTGGCATACGGTCTCATTGTCGCGATGGTCGAGCCGGTGACCGGTCTCATGGTTGATGACCATCGTGCGATAATTCGCCAGATTGCCGCCGCCCTTCAGCCAGCTGTCGGTCGGCTCGCGCCAGCGTCATAATTGATGATCACCTGATTGCGACGCGGCAGCTGTACTGCGACGAGCAAAGCGACGAGAACGATTTCATATACTCCGCCGCGGCCAGGATATACGTCATGTCGCACTTGCTGGAACCGCTCTCCACGAACGTGAGACCGGCACGGGGCCACCCACGCGAATCATTCAGCGTCGCGTACACCGTGCGCCCGAACTCGCCGGTATCGCCGACGCTCCCCTTGGTGGACACGCAGTAATGGTATTCGTGGCGGGGTTTGCCGCTGGCCGCCGCGGTCTGCTGCGCCTTCTCGAGAATCTCGCGCCGCTGCGCCTGCGAGAACGGCTTCGAGGGGTCATACCCGTTTGACTGTGCCTCGGAATTAGTGGATTTCGCGGTGGCCGACGATTTCGCGGAATCGCCGCCCTTCTGCTCCCCCGCAGACTGCGGCTGCGCTGTTGCACCTGGCTGCGCGATGGACGACCGCTCACCGCCCATGCCCGGCACGCGAAGTACGCTCGCCCGCACCGCAAGAACAAACAACACGAGCGCCAAAATCAACCCCGCACATACGGCAATGCGCCGGGCGCGGAACACCCGACGCATATCGTCACCACGCAACCGCTGCAACTTCAATCACTCCCAGCAACGTCATAGGTCAAGCCGCGCCGCCCCGCGAAAGCGCGAGCACAAGGGCACACTTTTCGCAGGCGTCTCTCCCAGCATTGTATCCCGTCAGCCGTGGGGCCGCGCAACACGCGTGGCGTCACGCGAGCCCGCCAAGGCTCACGCGTTCGCGCAAAAATCACGCGAAGAAGAACACGTACAGCCACGCGCCGACGATGGCGCCCACAATCGGAGCGACGACCGGAATCCACGCCTCTCCCCAACGCGAGGTGCCCTTGTTCGGAATCGGCAGAATCGCGTGCAGCAGACGCGGCATCAGGTCGCGAGCCGGATTCAGGCCGGGGCCGGTCGGGCCACCCATCGAGGTCACCAAGCCCCATACGATGAAGCCAACCACGATCGACGCGGCCGCCAAATCCTTCGAACCCCACGGCAGCATCAGGCAGCACAGCGCACCGAACACCAGCACCAGCGTGCCAAACATCTCGTTGAGGAAGTAGTTGATCTTGTCGTTGTCGGCGTCGGTCGTGCAGAACGTGCCGAGGATCGCTTCCGCGTCCTCGGTCTCCTTGTAGTGCGGGTAATACGTCAGGTACACGATGAACTGTCCCAGCAGTGCGCCGAGCAGCTGCGCCACGATGTACGGCAGCACGTCGCTCCACGGGAACAGCCCGTTGATCGCCTGGGCGAGGGTCATGGCCGGGTTGATGTGGGCGCCGGACACGCCGCCGAACATGAGCACCGGGAACATGACGCCGAAACCGTAGCCCATGGCGATGTTCAGCCATCCGGCGTGGTGGCCCTTCGTGTTCTTGAGTTCGACGTTGGCGACCGAGCCATTGCCGAAGATCATCAGGATGGCGGTGCCGAAGAACTCGGCAGCCAGCTTGGTAAAGAGGGAATATTCCACGGCTTCTTCTTTTCTCTCCACCGCATCGCAGACATGGCTGACTGCTCACGGTCTCTGGATGATTGGATTTCTCTCGTGCTCCCGGCGACTCAATTTCGCTGGGTGCGAAAGCAAACGACGTGATTGTACACTTTACCCCTTGACGAACGGCGATACGGGCGGATTGAACGGCAGAATCCCCGTTGATTCACACCCTGCCCTGCCATGCACACTTGGGTGCAGTCATGTGGAACCCATTGGAATTACTCGCGACACGCCGTACGCAACACGCCGATTTGCATCGCAGCGAGTTCTGAGTATAGTTATCACTCGGCTCAAGAAATGACCAACGCCCCTGTAGCTCAGTTGGTTAGAGCAGCTGACTCTTAATCAGCGTGTCCAGGGTTCGAATCCTGCGGGGGCACAAGCAAGGTCGGAATCGAAAGATTCTGACCTTTTTTGTTTTCGTCGAGAGGGTGCGCCCGAGTCAAATCACCCCTAATTCGCCGCTGGAAGCATGCCCCGCCCGGGTGATCCTCGCAATCCGCCCCTATCTGCGTTTCAAGGGGTTGATTCAGGCCGCGACGAACATCTATCTGCGTTTCAGGGGGTTGGTAGCAAAGTATAAACATCACGCAAACCGCATGATTTCAATGAGCAAATGCCCTATATATTCCGTGCATAGTGTTTTGGCCACCCCCTGAAACGCAGACTAGATGTTCCCAGGCAGTGGAATCAACCCTCGAAACGAAGATAGCAGCACATACATCGTGGAATCACGCCGGGCAAGGCCAAAATAGACGAAGATGCCGGTCGAATGGGACAGCCATTCGACCGGCATCAATGCCATGCGTGCCCTGAGCCGATCAGGCCAACGCGACTCAGGAAATCCGCGCCTTAGATGTCGCGACGGCGGCGAACCGCCACAGACACGGCGCCCGTCGCAAGCAGGCCGATTGCGGCGATGGCAACGACGGGCGACCGAGGCGCCAGTCGCGGACAGGCCCGGCTTCTTGTTGCTTGGTCATTCTTATCACCGTCCTTGTCGGTATCCTTGCCCGGCTCCTTGTCGGGCTCCTTGTCGCCAGGCTCGATGGGCGTCTCGCCGGACTTCTCCTTGACGGTGGCCACACGGGTCACGGACGCCTCGTTACCGGCCGCATCGCTCACCGTGTACACCAACGTGTACGCGCCGGGCTTGCTCGTGTCCACTGTGTCACCGGACACCTTCACGGCACCGGTCACATCACCGTCCACATCATCAACCGCCTTCACACCCGCCATCGGATCAAACGACGCACCGAACTCCACGGCCACGTCATCCGCACCGGAAATCACCGGCGGCACGGTGTCGACCGGCTCGGCCTCCTTCACCGTCACCTTGAGCGTGGCGGTAAGCGAGGTATCGGCGGCGTACGTCACCGTGATGGTCTTTTCGCCGGCGGTCGACGAGTCGAACTCGGAGACCGTGTATTCGCCCTCGCCGAGCTCGGCGGTGTGCCGTCAGACATCGTGGCGGTGACGGCCATGCCGCTCAGGTCGAGCGCGTCGCCGATGGCGTATTCGGTCTTGGTCGGCTGAGTGGTCACGGCGATCGACGCAACGTCGGACACGGCCGCGGAGTCCTCGACGAGCGTGACGTTGTCGATGTACGCGAACGAGCCGGAGGCCAGATCGGTCTGTGAGATGGCGACCCACAGCGCGGCATACGGGTCCACGTCGAGCGGCACGATGAACGACCCGCTGTAGTGAATTTTGCCGCCTTCCTTGCTTTCGGCGTCCACGGTCTCGCTCAGCACGGTCTTGCGGTACTGGCTGAACGAGCTGACGGCGCCAAGCGACGCGAGGTTGAACTTGACCTGCACCTTGAGCGTGGACGGGGTGTCGTCGTTGCTTTTGCCAAGCGTCGCCCACAGGCCGAGACGGTACGTCTTGCCCGGCGTCGCGGACAGCGTGCGCTGGTTGATGGTGTCGCCCTTGTACGGGGTGAGCTGTTCGCCGCGTACTCGCCGGAGACTACGGCGTCGGTCTGGTTCAGTTCGGACTTCGGGCGCCGAGTGGCACCGCCGGTGTCGTTGTTCTTCGTGTTGTCGGCGTTGCCGAGCGTCCACGGCGATGCCGCGGCGCATGTATTTCTCGTAATCGGCCGCGTTCGCATCAGTGTTGGTGACTTCGAAGCCCTGCACTGTGATGTATTCGGAGTTCTTCAGCAGGATGGTCTCGCTGACGCCCGCACCGGCGATGATGGGCGCGGCGCCTTCGCCGTACGCTCCGATGGTGATGGGCGCGTCCTTGGCGCCTTTGGAGTTGATGACGCGCAGGCCGGTCTTGACCGAGGCGCCGTCGATGGTCTGGGTCGCGCTGGTGCAGGTGGCGCCGGCCTTGAGCAGCAGGGACTCACCGGCTTTGAGGGTGATGCCGTTCGCCGCTGTCAACGAGTTGAACGGGGCTGGCTTGGCTTCCGCGTCTTGAGAACGCCCATCCTCGCAGCAAATCATTCTCATTAAGAAAGGTGCGAGCCCGCCGCAACTCCAAATGAACATCAATGTCCGCAAATCCTTGGAAAACAGCGTTTTCTCATATTGTTCACTTGTGCGTAAATGTTCGCAATCCTCGCACTTTCCTTATTGAGAATCATTCGCTGCGACTTGGAACAATACAAAAAGCCCCTCGCCGCGCGGAGCGGCGGAGGGGCTGATGCTTAAGCTCAGACGATAATCTGTCTGATGGGCCGGAGTTACTCGGCGACGACCTTCACGAAGAAGGAGGCGGTGATCTCCGGGTGCAGGGCGGCCTTAGCCGGGAAGTCGCCGGTGGTCTTGATCGGCTCGACCTCGATGGCCTTCGGGTTGACCGCGGCCTTGTCGGAGAGAGCCAGCGCGATCTGCTCGGCGGTGACGCTACCGAACAGCTTGCCGGACTCGGAAACCTTGGCAGCGATCTCGACGGTAGTGCCCTCGATGGCGGCCTTGGCGGCGACGGCATCCTCGCGGGTGGCGACGGCCTTGGCCAAGCGAGCGCGCTTCATCTGCACGATCTGAGCTTCGGCGCCCTTGGTCCACGCGAAGGCGAGGCCCTGCGGGATCAGGTAGTTGCGGGCGTAGCCGGAGCGGACGGCGACGACATCGCCGGAGTGGCCCAGGTTGGCAACGGTCTGGGTGAGAATAACCTTGGATTCAGCCATTTCCTATCCTCCCTAACTCAGCGACCGGTGGTGGCGTACGGCAGCAGGGCCATCTCGCGGGCGTTCTTGATCGCCTTGGAGAGCTCGCGCTGTTCCTGCACGGTCACGCCGGTGATACGGCGGGAACGAATCTTGCCGCGATCGGAGATGAACTTGCGCAGCAGCGCGACGTCCTTGTAATCGATCTCGGTGACCTTGGCGCCTTCAGCGGATTCGGCTTCTTCTTGAACGGCTTGACCGGCGGTTGCGGCCTCTTACGTGACATGATGTTCTCCTTGAAAATTACGATTGAATGCTTGCTTCTGGATTGTTACGTGCGTCGCGCGGCTTCATATGGCCGCGGACGGGCATCAGAACTCGGGTTCCTGCGAATCGCCACCGAAATCGGACGAGCCACCGAACGAACCGAAGGACGAGCCGGCATCGCCGGACGTGCCCCACGGATCGGTCGCGGGCGCGGCGCTCTGGCCGGCGTTGCCCGCAGCGGACGCGCCACCCTGGTAGCCGCCATTGCCGCCACCCTGATAGCCACCGCTGAAGCCGCCATTGCCACGGCCACCCTGGTAGCCGCCGGCGTTGCCGCCGAAACCGCCGCCATTGCCCTGACCGGCGTTGAATCCACCATTGCCGCCATTGCCACGGCCGGCGAATCCGCTTGGCCGTTGCCGCTGGACGTGCGCGTGACCTGCGCGGTCGCGTAACGCAGCGACGGGCCGATCTCATCAATCGTCATCTCGATGACGGTGCGGTTCGAGCCGTCCTGCGCCTGATACGAGCGCTGCTGGAGACGCCCCTGCGCGATGACACGCATGCCTTTGGACAGCGTGCTGGCGCAATGCTCGGCGAGATCGCGCCAGGCGGAGCAGCGCATGAACAGCGCATTGCCGTCCTCGAACTGCCCGGTGTTGCGATTGTAGGTACGCGCGTAGAGGCGATGGTGAAACTGGCGACGGAAGCGCCGTTTCCCGTGGTCCTCAGTTCGGGATCTGCCGTGAGGTTGCCCACCACGGTGATGATGGTTTCGCCTGCCATGACTTACCTTCTTACCTTTGGTTCAGCGAGTCGCGAACAATCAGAAACTCATACGGCTTACTTGGCGTCTTTACGAAGAATCTTCGTGCGGACGACGGATTCGTTCAGGTTGAGCACACGATCGAGCTCGGCGCTGACCTCGGGAGTGGTCGTGTAGTTGACCACCACGTAGTTGCCTTCGGTCTTGCCGTCAATCTCGTAAGCGAGCTTGCGACGTCCCCAAATATCGGTGTTCTCAACGGAACCACCTTCCTTGGTGACGAGCTCCAGATACTGCTCGGTCAACTTCTTCAGACCGCGCTCATCCAGCTCAGGATCGGCAATGAACATCAGTTCGTACTTATGCGCAGACATCACCCACCTCCTTCGGACTAGTCGGCCATGGACTATCCATGGCAGGAGTGTGTATACGCGCTGCTGAAAACAGCAACTTCTCTAAGCTACGCCATGCCCGCGACAGCTTGCGGGGGCTGTCGCGAAGCGACTGGAGAGAGTAATCCGTCCTACTGCAAATCCACGACCGCGCAATCCGCGGCACCATAGCCGTTCGACTTGCACCATGCGTCGCCGGCCTTCACCGAGTCGACCGTATCACCCGACAGGATCACGTAATACGCGGTCGAAGCGTCGGCCTTCGTGTACGTCGGGTAATCGCCGGACCAGATCAGGATCGCGTTCTTGTGCTTGATGCGCTGCTGCAGGAACTGCTCGTAGATGTCCACGTAATGCCAGGTCTTGCCGTCGGCCTTCATGTCGTTTTTTTTGCTGGACAGCTGCGTGGTGTAGGTGGTGTAGAAGCGGGATGCGGCGGATTCGTCATGCTTGAGCTGCCAGCTCAACGCAAGCTGCGCGTACCGCTCGGCGTCCTCGCTGTCGATGTCGGAGCCTGCCAACGCGTCGCCGTCCGCACTGCCCGCCTCGCCGGTGCCGCTCTGACCGGTCTGCAGGATGACCTCGGCGCTGCCGGTCTCGATCTGGTCGTACGGGCGCCAGTACTGCCTCGTGGTGAATTCGAGCGCGACGTTGGCCGTCTCGCCATTGAACTTGACCGGCTGCTTGGAGAAGTCGAAGACGGCCGAGGCGATGACATTGCCTTCATCGTCCTTGATGCTGACCTTGACGTCGGATTCCTTGAACTCCGCCGTGTCGCCGTCCTTCGTCGACGCGCAGTTGGAGGTGAGCTGCAGCTGCGCGACGAGATTGGCGTCGCTGTGGTCGACGGAACTCAGCTCGGCATCGGGCGCAGCGGTGCAGGGCTTGTCGTCTTTCGCGGCCTTGCTGTCGCCGGACTTGGTCTTGCCGCTCTGCTGGGATGTCGACTGCGTCTGAGCCGATTGGGTGCCGGAATCACGCAGCATGAACCACCAGACGCCGAATCCGGCGGCAAGCGCCACGACGAGTACGGCGATGATGATGCCGACGATCAGCGCGGTCTTCTTCTTGCCCTTGCCGGCGGACTCTCCAGGCCGTGACGGTTGGCTGGCGGCTGCACGGCCTGCGGCGGGAAGACGGCACCGGGCTGGGCGGCACCATATTGTCCCGCGTACTGCTGGACAGCCTGATAAGGCTGTGCAGGAGGCACCGGCTGGGCGGTCGGCACCGGCTGTGCGGGCTGCGGGCTGGCGGACAGCTCGGCACCGCACTGCTGGCAGAACCGCATGCCGGGTTCCGGCTGCTGACCGCACACCGGCACACGGACCCGCCTGCACGGCTACGGGCGCCCCGCAGTTTTCGCAGAATCTATCGCCCTCAACGACATTCGCACCACAACGGGAACACCGCATAATCTCTCCTCATGACTATCCTGCGCTCAACGTTACACTGCATGACAGCATTCCCCTGCAAATATACTGCGATACGGACCCCAAATGACGTCCGCAACCATTTGACCGAGATGTCTTTTTAGATATAAAATTTGAAGACCGACGAAATTTCGAAGAGGAGATTATCATGTCGGCAACCAAAAGGTTCCAGATAACATTGTTGGCTGTTTTGCTGACTCTCGCCGCATCGTTCGTATCGATGTCACCCAAGCAGGCTTCTGGCTTTGACTCCACATATGAAGTCGTCACTGATGCAGACGGCAGCAAAATCATCATGGCCAAGCCCGGCTCTGTAGCAGTCATAGAACCATCGACCGGCAAACTTCTAAACGTGATTCCTCCTTCATCCATGAATGTCAACGCCATCACCGTAACAAGGGGATGCACCAACAAGAACGCTGGATGCTGGACAAGCGGTAGCGCACTTGGGGATATGCAATTCGCCGGAAGTGGAGCTGTGCCCGGCACTTGGCCGTATAGAAATGCGTACTACACCGGGAACTTGCATGGTTTTGTGATCTATCAATACAAAGATGCGACCATGAGTTCGCCGAAACCAGGACCGCATTTGTGGATACGCATGGCAAACAATAGTGCTGTCACGGGGAAGAGTGTCACCCGTTGGTAAAAAGACATTCTCATACGTTGAGATAATGCATATCGGAGTAAGAGGAGTAGGAATGGAGCATATTCCGGCATCCCGTCGTACGGTGACGATGGCCATCGCCGTCATCGCCGTCATTACGCTTTCCATTGCGATACTGTGCGGATGCGGCACGGCACGGAACACGAGCCAAGCAACGGATTCCGGCTCGGGCGGGAACCGTCTCGCCTCATCTTTGCAGGCTTATGCGACGCAGCTGCTCGGCCAGGACTCCGGAATGGACCCCGCGCAGAAAGCGACACTGCGCAAGGCCGCGACAAGCGGCAAAATAAGTCTGTCCGATTACAAGGCCGCATGGAGCCGATACATCACGTGCGTCCAAGACAAGGGCTATCCGAGGCCGACACTGAAAACTTACTCCAACGGCATCCAGCAGCCGCAGGGAGACGTACTTCCTTCAGATAAAGCCGATGACCTTGACTACATCCAAAAAAAGGCCAAGGACTTGAACGCGTGTGGAATCGCCACCGTGGATTCGGTGGACGCGTTGTATATGGCACAAGTCGGCAATCCCAATCTGTATGCGTCTCATGAGGAGGGGGCAGTCGATTGCCTTAAGCGCGCCGGGCTGGTGCCGAAATCCTACACCATCAAACAATACGAGAAGGAGGCGAACGCAATGGGTCACGCCGCTCCCGGAGAGACCGTCAACACGACGTATGACATGAAGAAACCGGAAGTGCTGGCATGCCTCGCCGCCAACGGCAACGTATTCATGGACAGATGACGCCACAGGCACAGAGAATGCACTGGCATGTTTCGCCCCTATCGGATATCGGATTACCTGCGATGGGGCGAAAACATACCTTATATGCCCCGCCCAAATACCGCGAATAAGCTGCTGAAGATGACGTGGCGACTATACAATAAGGAGGGAAGAGCAAACCAAGAAAGGGGCTTGTCATGATATGTCCTCACTGCGGCGCCACGCTGTCCAGCGCCGCACGATTCTGCACGCAATGCGGGCAGACGCTCGCGGTCGCCGCAGCAAACAGCAACGACAACGTCGAAGATTCGACCGTGCTCGGCACCGCTCCACACGGCACCGCAGCCGCGCCCCAGCCGGAAGCACCCGCTCCCGTCGCCGCATTCCCTGAACCCGTACCGGCCCCACA
>ENA-OQDE01000597-OQDE01000597.1-human-gut-metagenome-genome-assembly--contig:-NODE-597-length-19975-cov-2.818773_pt1 | contig 19975 bp, 20 predicted proteins | sample MGYA00242768_ERZ504595 | MGnify/ENA primary metagenome ERZ504595 (study PRJEB26092, sample SAMD00036307) | human gut metagenome | host: Homo sapiens | study: EMG produced TPA metagenomics assembly of... | reverse complement strand
AAAAAAACAAAACAGGACCTTCCCTTGGATCACACTTACAGTTCCTGCTGTATTGGGTACGGATTTAGAAAACGTAGAAAACAAGACTCCCAAACTTATCAATTTTTGCGACTTTTCTTCTTCTGGCAATGATTGGAATCCCAATGGGCGTTACAGGGTATGGATACCACAAACATTCCATGCCATGTCCGAACCTTATAAAAAGTACTAAATATGATAGCCTGGCTTGAAGGAGAACCAGCCATTACAGAATATTAATCGTGTTATAACAATGAAAAAATACAATAAAATAAAAAAGATACTATTTGCAGCTATTTGTGGAGGGTTATTTATCGCCTGCCAACAACCACATAATGTCAATGACCCGCTACAGGTCCTTTGTTTAGGAAACTCTATTACAAAACATCCGATAAAAGAAGATATCGAATGGTTTTCCGATTGGGGTATGGCTGCTTCCAATATAGAATATGACTATTGCCATCAATTGGAAAGATGCTTTGTAAGTATCATCCGAACTCAACTGTCACCCCCTTAAACATTGCATCTTGGGAGCGTAATCTATCATGCGATATTGACTCCCTAATTGGATCTTATTGCAAAAACAAAGATATCATTATTATACGTTTAGGTGAAAATGTACAAGATGTTACCACTTTTCCAGATGCAATTTCACGACTTGTGAAATATTGTCAGAGCAAAGCAAAGCGTGTTATTATTACCGGTTGATTTCTGGAAAAACGACAGTAAAGAACGGAGCATCATTCATGCCGCACGAACCAACGATCTTACTTACGTGCCACTCTATTGGATAGATAATCTATATAATGTCCGCCCACAAATAGGCGATACACTTATGACATAAATAAGAAGCCATATGTAATCACTCAAGATTTTATCATAACGCATCCCAATGATGAAGGAATGCAAATGATTGCAGAGACTATTTGGGGAGTAATACGTTAATTTAACACACCCCTCTACATTTTATGTGATTCATGTTTCTTACAGAAAAAGCACTTCTTCTTTCTGCGAGAAACTTAGAATTTCAAACATACTTTTAACGATTATAATAATATGAAACACTTTAACAATATCCCTATAGTAACAATACTCTTGTTTTCTTATATCCTATCCTTATATTCAATAAAGACACACGCATCTGCTTTGACTTCCGAACACGAAATCTACAAGGGATTTATTAATCCACCACAAGAAGCAAAACCAAGAGTATGGTGGCATTGGATGGACGGTAATATTACGGAAGAAGGAATCTATAAAGACTTATTATGGATGAATAGGATCGGAATAGGAGGATTTCATCAATTTGACGCTTCCTTGTATACCAAACCGATTGTCAAAGAACGGCTTGTATACATGACTCCCAAATGGAAAAAAGCCTTCCGCTACGCCATCCATCTAGCAGACTCTTTAAATATGGAAGTCGGTATAGCCAGTGCTCCAGGATGGAGCTCAACGGGAGGTCCTTGGGTAAATCCTAAAAATGCTATGAAAAAACTAGTGTGGCGAACATTCACGGTAGAAGGTCAAAAAATGTTTTCCGGGAAACTACCAAGCCATATACCACGACAGGAGAATTTCAAAATATCCCCATACGAAACATGAACAACTATACCGAATATTACGAAGATATTGCCACTATTGCCGTACGATTGCCAAGCGAAGAATTATCGTTAAATGAGTTAGATGCTGAAATAACTTCAAGTGGCGGTAATTTCTCACTACATAAACTTACAGACGGAGATTTTACAAATGCCGAGCTTCTACCGTTCAACCCATTTGATAAATATGGTTGGATAGAATATTCTTTTCCCAAACCGCAAACGATAAGAGCTTTATCTTTTGTCAGTGGCCGTTTGCGTACAGAATGGCGTTCAGAATCTCCTCAAACAGTAAATTTTCTACAATGTAGTGACAATGGGGTTGATTATCGGATGGTTTGCGGAATTCCGGATGGAGGTAATGCTCAGCAAACCATATCTATTCCGGAAACAACAGCACGTTATTTCCGGGTACTTGTTCCTAATCCTACAAACAATGCTCCGGGTACTCAAATACCAGAATTTGTATTACACCCGACTGTAAAGATAAATCACACAGAAGAGAAAGCGGGGTTTTCTTCTCCGCACGACCTGATAAACTATCCAACACCGGAAACAAATACTCCCATTGATAAAAAAATGTTATTATATTAACGGACAAGCTCGACTCGAACGGCATTTTAAAATGGAATGTCCCAGAAGGGAAGTGGCGCATTTACCGTTTCGGCTATTCACTTACAGGTAAACGCAATCATCCTGCCCCAGCCGAGGCTACCGGTTTAGAAGTGGATAAACTTGATCCGGAAAGTTGGCTTTCATATTTTCGCACTTATATGGATATGTATAAAGAAGCTGCCGGCGGTTTTATGGGAAAACGCGGAATCCAATATATTATAACGGATAGTTACGAAGCGCATTGGCAGACTTGGACCCCATCGTTACCTAGCTTCTTTAAGCATAAATATGGATATGATTTATTACCTTGGTTGCCTGTTTTAACCGGCGAAATCATAGAAAACACAAGTGAAAGCGAGTGTTTTCTTCGCGATTGGCGCCTGGCTATCGCAGAATTGTATCGTAAAAATTATGACCGCATAAATTCTATTGTAAAAGAATATGGTTTAAAAGGACGATATACAGAAGCTCACGAAAACGGAAGAGTATATGTAGGTGATGGAATGGAAATAAAAAGAACGGCAACATTCCCCATGGCAGCACTTTGGATGCCTAATTCCGGTGCCTGTTCATCACAACAGATGGGACAAGCGGATATTAGAGAAAGCGCTTCAGTCGCCCATATCTATGGACAAAACATTGTAGCAGCTGAATTTGGCTCTGCTATAGCCCACCATGCATATGCATGTTGTCCGGAAAACATTAAGCCTATCGCAGATAAAGCTTTAGCAAACGGATTAAATCGTTTTGTTATTCATGAGACATCGCACCAGCCTGTGGATGATAAAATACCGGGACTTGGATTAATACAATACGGGCAATGGTTTAACCGCCATGAAACTTGGCTGAACAAGCAAAAGTATGGATAGATTATCTTGCGCGCAGTAGTTATATGCTTCAACAAGGTAATAATGTGGCAGACATTTTATACTATTACGGAGAAGATAATTGTATTACAGGTTTATATGCACATACTCTTCCGGACATACCTGCAGGATATGAATACGACTTTATTGACCCATATGGATTTGTGCATGATATCAAGATGGACAAGAAGTGCTTGTTAGCTCCTTCCGGACGAAAATATTCTATTTTAATATTAGGAGAGAATACCAAAGTAATGTCACTCAAAGTATTGAAAAAAATAGCATCTTTGGTAGAAGAAGGTGTTGCTGTTTTAGGCAGAGAACCTATTTTTCGCGGAAGCAATTTGGATAATGCTGATGAATTTAAAGCGTTAGTAACTTCCATCTGGCATACCAACCGAAAAAACGTCTATACCGATACTCCTATAGAAGAAATCCTGGAATCAACAGGTGTGCAACCGGACTTTATATACCGCAATAATAAACATATAACTTTAAAATACAGACACCGCTTGCTTGATCATGGTCATATTTATTGGGTCAGTAATCCTTCTGATAAAGAGTTATATACGGAAGTTTCTTTTCGGGTATCTGGATTGAAACCTGAAATTTGGCATCCTGAAACCGGACTTTCAGAGGATGTTTCTTATGAGATGAAGGACGGACGGACTATTGTTAAATTCTCAATGGTACAAAATGATGCTGTATTCGTTGTATTTATAAAACCCACTAAACGTATAAAACAAGAGATTCCTTTACCTCACAAAAAAGAATTAACTACAATTGATTCTAACTGGACTGTAAAATTTCAACCTAAAATAGGAAATTCCGAATCTCTTTTAATGGATAGTTTAGTTTCCTTCACCGACTACTCATCTCCTTCCATCCGATACTTCTCTGGAACTGCTACTTATACTAACTCTTTTATTATCAAACCGGAGAATTATAAAAAATCGGATAAGCTATTACTTGATATGGGATCAGTTAAAAATATTGCAGAGGTTTATGTGAATGGAAAAATATGCGGCACATTTTGGAAAGCTCCTTTTATTGTTGATATAACCGCTGCAATCAATCCTGGAGAAAATACTCTGGAAATAAAAGTCACCAACCTTTGGAGAAATGGACTAATAGGTGATCAACAAAAAGGTGTAACTCCCCAATATTATACATCCTACCATTTTTTCAAATCTGATTCGGCATTACTACCTTCTGGATTATTAGGGCCTATAAGATTAATAAAATATTGACACATCTCATTCTTTAAGAGAGTATCTGAAAATGAAGTGACCCCTAAAAGTTAGACAAAAAATTTTAGGAGTCACTTCATTTTCAGATACCCTCTTCTCAATTATATAATATTGCAAACAGTATCTATAATTCGAGTTACTACAGATGAGTTTTTTGTTCAGCCAAATAGCTAATCCGGCTTCTTACTTTAAACTTTCACAAATTTCCGTATTTGCCCTCTTCAATTTCTGTTCATCCAGTTTTATTACTTTGCGGTCGTATGTCATCAATCCGTTCACTTCGATCTCAACATCTGTAGTCTGTGTATAAACAGCAGCCGAGAATCCACGTGCAATCATATCCTTCAGCATATTAGCATACTTCAGATACTCATCAGTAGCTTCTTTGGAAGTACTAAACTGAACATACCCCCAATTACGATTCGGCTCCCAAAGATGCTCCTTCAGCACTAAACCAATTCCTCCATACTCTCCGAGTACAGTTGCACGCTGTGCGTCATATAAATACATCTCCGGACCGGGATAATTATGCAAATCGAGCATATCACCACAGGTATAATGATTACCTCCACTGGCAGGATTCACTAAACGGGAAGGATCATATTGCTTTGTCCATTCTGCTATTTCAGGGGTTTTAAACTGCCCCCAAGCCTCATTGAAAGGTACCCATGTGCCAATACAAGGATAAGAGTAAAGGCAGTCGATAATTTCTTTCCATTCTTTACGATAAATAGCCTCTGATTCAGCAGACCGTTTAAATTCTGTTCCCTCAAAATACTTCCGATTCTGCCACTCGGGATTCTTATCGCCACTCGGCATGTCCTGCCACACAATAACCCCTAAACGATCACAATACGTATACCAACGGGCAGGCTCTACTTTTATATGTTTGCGAATCATATTATATCCAAAATCTTTTGTCTTTTGAATATCATATACTAAAGCCTCATCCGAAGGTGCTGTATACAAGCCATCCGGCCACCAGCCTGATCTAAAAGACCAAATTGAAACAAGTCTTTATTATTCAGTTGCAGACGCACAATTCCATTTTTATCACGCTTCGTTGAATATTTACGCATGGCAGTATAGCTCTTAACCTTATCGATCAACTTATTTTCTGAATATAGACAAATTTCCATATCATATAAAAACGGAGAATCCGGAGACCACCACTTTACATCAGACGGCATAGCAATCTCAACCGGAATACCATTTACGGAACTTCCTACAGCCACCAACTGCTTTCCTTCTAATACCTTCACCTCCAATTTATCTGAAAGCATCTGATGATCTGTCATAACCTCTACTGTCAACTTATTCCTGTCAATATCAGGAGTCGTTTGATATTGACAATCGACCGGATTGGCACGGGTTCTAGCCAAACTGTTTGCCAAATACCACTGACAGGAGTATACCAGATACCTCCCGGCTTACTAACCTGTTTTCCTCTAGGCTGAGGACCTTTATCAGTCGGTCCCACACTTTCACGATCAATTCATTTTCCCCATTCAGCAAGGCAGGCGTGATATCAAAAGAAAAAGGAGTAAATCCTCCTGTATGTTGTCCCACCTTTACCTTATTTACCCAAACATCCGCTTTCCAGTCAACAGCCCCAAAATGCAATAAGATCCTATGTCCTTTCCATTTGGAGGGAACCGAGAATTGACGCTGATACCAAAGTTCATTCTTCTCCCCAAGGCTTTTCCCCACTCCGGACAAGCTTGATTCTACAGCAAAAGGAACTAAAATCCGACCATCATAACTTTGTGGCATAGCTTGACCTACCGGAGAAATAGCATAATTCCACAATCCGTTCAGATTTATCCAGTCAGCACGTTCCATAATTGGGCGGGGATATTCGGGCAACACGTTTTCAACATCTATTTTCGCCGCCCATTCCGTCATAATTCGACCGCCAACCGGTTTCCACTGTGCAAATAGATAAACACTATTAATAAGTATCACTAAAGAACATACAATTTTTCTCATCTACATTATTTCTATTAAGAGTATTTTTACTAGGTCAAGTTATTCCAATATAATATCAAACTGATCGTAAGGTGCCGTACGATGTGCCAGATGCCTGGTCAATTTTGAAATCCCAAACAAGGGAGAATAAGTACGTACTTTGATCGTTTTACCATCCGGCATAAATTCCAGAATACGAAGCCAGCCATCCCCTCCGTTCCCTTCCGGACCACCTCCTACATATTGTACATTAAACGTCATTTGTGATACATCTTTCCCGGCACTGTTCTTATCCACCCGATAAGCCACATTATTCTCATATTCACCGGTACCTTTTCCCACATGTCCGCAAAGTACGAGACGGATATTGGAAGAAGGATAAATAAGTTTCTCCCAGATAGCCTGCCCCGAGTTTTGTGGAGAAATCTTATACCCATCTTTCGTAACACGCTTATTACCTATATTAAGATAAGAATGAGTGATAAAAATCACCTTATGATTCTTGTATTCCGGCTTGTTTACCAAATCTTTCGCCCATTGCAGCACTTCATCACGAGGCACAAACTCTACTGCTATGACCAAAATCTTTCCCCATCCCGGCTCATCAAACTCAAAAGCCGAATTCTCTAAAGACGCCCTGCCTTCACGATTAGGAAATTCACTGACACAGATATTCCGCCAGGTAGAATTACGCTCAAAAGGAATATAATCAGGAAAATAAGTACGACCGTTTTCTGCGGCTTTGTATCCATAATCATGATTGCCTGCGGCAATAATATAAGGTACTTTGTTATCCAGTCTTTTCAAAGCCTGCGACGCTGCCTCCCACATCTCACGACTGGTCTGATTTAGCATCTTACGGTTTAACACATTGTTGTCATTCTGTTCTACCAAATCCCCCGTACAAAGGACAGCTTTAATTTTAAGTGGTTCTATGTTGTCCGCAATCCATGCAGTGCAAAGATCAAAAAGCGGCTGGTTAATATCATACTTGGTATACCCCTGTGGATCACCAAGCAAATCATAGAAAAGGATTCCGGATCGACCAGCTTCTGGGGATCAGCCCGATGCTGCGCCGAGACAGCAATAGCAGAAGCGCACAATATCCCGGCCAATAAATAGTTGAATAGTTTCATAAGTTACTCTTTTTCTTCTTCGTTTTTAAATACAGGTGCACGAGATACGGATGCCGGTGTGCCATTAGTAATATAAGGCCAGCCATCACTGCTCCATTGTATGCGGTCACACATCAATTGACGACCTTATCTTATTTCGCTTTCTGCCAGGCATGATAGAAGAACCAGTCATTACCCTCGTCATCCGTGATAATTTCGGAATTGTGTCCGGTTCCGGCAAACAGGTTATTACCCTGTAGAATTACCTCATTATAACTACTATTTTCTTTCATCACAGTACCGTTTTTACCCACATAAGGACCTTCGATATTTTTAGAACGCCCCACCACTACACGGTACGTACTTCTTTCCTCTTCACAACAACTACCCGTAGAGCCAAATAGATAATAATAATTCCCGCGTTTATGAACCATGATGCCTTCTATTGAAGGACCCGCTATCTTTTCGGAAACAGCCCCTTTAATGGATAGACCGTCAGCACTTAACTCTACATAACGGATACCTCCTTCATAGCCTTTAGAAGTACTATTATAACTTCCCCAGAAAAGATACTTCTTACCATTATCTTCAAAATAACAAGGGTCGATGCACTGCATAGTACCAGAATTGTAGTCAAGAAGTTTTCCGTGATCCGTAAAAGGTCCTACAGGAGAGTCGCTGACCGCCACCCCGATACAACTATTCTTAGGCAAGTCCCAGTGCCCGAGAGTATAATAGAGCACATATTTGCCATTGATATAGTTAATGTCCGGAGCCCATAAGCGAGTGTCCGGCTGCCAGTTCGGTTTTTGCAGAAAGGCTGCCCCAGCATAAGTCCACTGTGTCATATTAGTAGATTTGTAAATCGGAATATAGATATTATCCTGTTGGGTAACATACAAATAAAAGTTCCCGTCTGCCGCATGAATTATTGTCGGATCAGGCAACTGTTTGCCGACTATAGGATTGGAGAATGAAACAGGGTTAGGTGTACTCCCCCCACCCCCATTTCCATTACCGTTACCCGGTCCATCCGGTTGTTCGTCAGAGCCACCGGAACATGCCATGATACACAATGCTGTTGCAATTAAAAAAGATAATTTTTCATATATACTTATTAGTTAAAACTAAGATTAATTTATCCAACCTTCATTCTGTTCCAAATTCGAGTTCATTTCCATTTCTTTAGCAGGAATAGGCCAGCTCCAGCACTGATCTCCCAACCAGTACCAGGTATAAGTCGTTTCACCCCACATCTGCATCAGACCGTTACGATTATTATCAAACTTCTTATCTTTCCACGTTCCCCAACGCAATTCATGGAAATACATGGAATCTTCGCCACCGATTTCCCAGTAATACTCATTCCGGATACGTTCACGCAAATCACTCTGCCCGTTAACTTTCGTAGCAGGATAAGTTGCATTATTCAATTCGACATGCCCTGCACGACGTCTTACTTCATTAACACATCTGATTGCTTCGCTTTCATGGGTACTTCCCCATTCATTTAGCGCTTCTGCTTTCAGGAGCAATACTTCCGCATAGCGTATTAATGGAATATCCAATCCATAAGTATCACGTTCTGTCTGTTCCAGACCTTCAGGTACAAACTTTCTCCATAGATAGTAAAACTTATCGTTTGTATCAGTACGGATATCAAAAAGGCTCTGCACTGTCGGAGCCACGATAAGGCCAACGCAATGTATAAGTATGAGCTATTCCAGAAGAAGCACCATTGTATTGTGCGTAAGGGGTAATGACAGCCATTTGCAGACGTGGATCACGGCTCTCGTAAGCTTTTTTGATACGTGCTTCATTGCCACTATCCAGATATTTGCTCATATCGGCCCCATAGGCAGTCATACGTTCCTTTTCTGCCGCGGACAGTCCGTCACGTAGAAAAAATACCACACGTTCTTTTTCTTTCATCGTACTATAGCCCGGCAAGTAGTTATCCCAATTAAATTTTTCTCCGGTCGCCGTTTCAAAGGATTCTACAAAATGCGGATTAGGCAAATAGTTATTCCACATAGAACCTGCTGTACAACGGTTGCCGTAAGTGATGTTCCTTGTATTGGAGTAGCCGTATTGCTTGATGCATTGCACAGAGAATATCATTTCTTCACATTGTTCATTTGCTATTTTCAACAACTGCTTATAACTGGTAGCACCGGCCTTAGTATATAACCCGAAGCCACAGTCAGCCACAGAATTAAAATCATCAACCGCCGCCTCCCAATTCTTCTGCCACATATATACTTGTCCGCGTAATGCATAAGCAGCTCCTTTGGTTACCCGTCCATAGTTAGAGTCACCCGAATTATATTTACCCGGTAGATTGGGTTCATTCACACAATCTGTCAGATCCTGGAGTATAGCCGCCCAAACATCCGCTTCTGAAGAACGGGCTTTGTTACCGTTTTCAGGACTCGTGATTGCATTCATATATAACGGCACTCCTTTATACAAGATATTCAAGCGCATATAAGCAAATGCACGCAAGAATTACATTCGGCGATAGCCCGTTGCTTCTCTCCGGTCGACATATCAGGAACCTGACCAATATTATCTATCACATCATTAGCACGATAGATAAAGTATAAAAACGTTTATAAATATCACTGAACAGGCCACTTGAGGGAGTAGCTGCTCCTGTACAATTAGGCATTCGCTTAATCCAGTTCTTGTCTGTATCCATCACAGAAGAATAAGCATCCCATGGAATCCGGTGCGAATCCAAAATGCCGGAGTTAGGACAATATTGATCCAGAAAGACATTATATACACCGATAACAGCCTGTTCGGCCAAAGTTGCTTTCGTCCAGATACTACTACCGCTTATGTTATTGGTAGGAGTAGTATCTAAAGTCCGCACCGCATCCAGCCATAGAGAAAGACAGCAAGGCAATAGATGCACATCTTACTAATTTCCGAAATATTTTTATTTTGTTTTTCATCATAAAATCGTTTTAGAGTAAGTTTAGAAAGTGATATTTACACCGAATGCATATTGTCTCATAGTAGAATATCCCACTGCGGTACGCATTTCCGGATCCATTCCTTCATACCCGGTAATGGTAAATAAATTTTCACCGGAAGCAAAGAAACGGATATTCTGTGCATATACTTTTTTCGACAGGACAGCAGGCAATGTATATCCGATAGTCAGGTTCTTCAGTTTAATATAATCCCCTTTTTGCAAATGTACTGATGACTGTGTCATACCACTTTGGTCGTTACCGGAGTTATTTGTCAAACGAGGATTCTTTGAACTCAAGTTCGTGCGCGGATCATTGGGATTTTTGGGATCAAAGAAATAGTGATCGTTTGCTATTGCTTCCCCGATAGCATATCCTTTGATGGTAGCACTGCTGTTCAATGCCAAACGATAGTAGTAAATCTTGAAACCTGCCGCACCGGACCAGTTCATGGAGAAATCGAAGCCTTTCCAATTAGCGCTTGCCTGCAGACCGAAGTTATACTTGGGCACATTGGAACATCCCTGAAACTCATTATCAGCGTCATTACCATATACACCGTCGCCATTTAAGTCAGCATAGATGTAATCACCATACCAAATGCCACTCTTACTGACGTTCTGACGCGGATAGAACTTATACCCTGCCCCTACCATAGCATTCAGCCATTTCATGTCGTCTACTGTACGGATCATTCCGTCTCTCGGACCACCGTTGATATTGACTGTTCCATCTGCGTTAAAACCGTTTCCACTGCCCTTATATGGTTGCAACATATAGTATTCATTAATCATTTTACCTCTATTACACGGGTAGATCCTCCGGTAGAGACATCGCCGATATTGGTTTGATAAACACGGTTCCCGTTTTCATCTGTCACCCAGCCACGCTGCAACTCTCCTTTGTATTTACTGACCTTGTTCTGGTTATAGGCAAAGTTACCGGATACACGATATTCTACTTTACCGATACGGTCTTGCCAATTCAGGGTCATTTCAATACCGCGGTTAGTCACTTCCGCAATGTTCTGACGAGGGCCACTGGCTGTCCCGAGAGACATATACATATCAGGGCGATATAAGATTCCATCCGTTACTTTATTATAAAATTCAGCCTCAAACGTCAGACGGTTTCTTAAAGTTGCAAAGTCGATACCAATATTCGTAATGGCAGTACTTTCCCACTCCAACAGGTTGTTGGAAATAGAAGTAATTGCCAAACCATTATTAAGGCTACCTCCAAACGCGTACTTTGCCGAGTTGTACACAGCCTGCCATTCATAGTTACCAATCGCATTGTTCCCTAACTTACCCCACGAAGCACGTAATTTCAGGTTGTCGATAGGAAGTCCTTTCATAAATCTCTCTTCACTGATTCTCCACCCGGCAGAGAAAGATGGAAAAAGCCCCCAGCGATTATCCGGAGCAAAACGGGAGGAACCGTCATAACGCATATTAACCTCGAATAAATAACGGCTGTCGAAAGCATAGTTAATACGACCGAAGTAAGAACGGGATGTAAATTCCTCACCTGTACCACCTATGGAAGAAGGAGTAGTAGCAGAACTTGAATCACCCACAGACGAATCTATTAATCCAAGTTTGGCAGTGTCGGTAGTCCGTTTGACAAAACGTTCTTCTTCAAAGCCCAATAACATACCAATATCATGCTTATAAAAAGTCTGGTTATAATTGAGCAAGTGCGTTAATTTCCAGTGGTTCTCACGGACATACGCCATACGGGTATACAAATCGGCAGGATCTTTGGGGGCAGCTATCCACTGATCTGTACTAAAACTATATTTCCCATAATCCGTATTTACGGACATCGATTCATAACGATAATCCTTATAGTTCAGATTAACATCGTATGAGAAGTGTTTCAGAAACTTCACGTTGGCATAGAAAGTAGTGAAGAACTGCGTGTTCTTGATATGCCCTTCCGATTGCGCCATGTCCCACAGAGGATTGTGAGATTGCGGATCTTCCTCGTTCGCTTCCGGCGCACCATATTTTCCGTCATAATATGGATATCGCCCGGTATCATCTTTTGAGTATTAATATTGGTGAGTGAACCGGTATCGCTTTTCTTCTGGTCAGTGTGATACCCCCATACGCGAGTACCAATACGTAACCACTTAGTAATATCCGAATAAACATTGGCACGCAAAAAATAGCGTTGGTATCCGGTATCCTTGATTAATCCCGGATTGTCAGTATAAGATATAGAAAGATTATATCCGGTACGTCCCTCCTGTCCAGTGACGGAAAGCGAATGTTTCATCATCCAGTCATTACTATATATCTCATCGTACCAATCCGTATTGGGATAAGCTACATAATTAGGATAGCCGGAGGCAGAAATGCCATTCGGATCTTTTTCAGCTTCACGCCATTGATTGATGGTAATGTCGCTGAAAGGAGCAGATTCTCCTATATTAGTAGCAGCTTCGTTCATCAATTCCATATACTTGGCGTAGTTAGATACTGTTTTTATCAGTTTGGTAGGTTGATTCAGTGAAAAAGTAGCATTGTAAGATACGCTGACCTTTCCTGTTTGTCCGGTTTTGGTAGTAACCAGAATAACCCCATTTGCCCCCCGGTTACCATAGATAGCACACGAAGCCGCATCTTTCAAGATAGAAATAGAAGCAATATCATTGGGATCAACATTATTCAGACTTTGTTCCATCCCATCCACCAACACGAGTGGTGAAGAACTGTTCAGGGTACCTACTCCCCGAATATTGAAAGAAAAGCCTTCATTATATGGAGTCCCGGAGCTTTGCATCACCTGCAAACCGGCTGTCATACCGCTCAACGCCTGCGAAGCACTGACCAAAGGACGGGAAAGTGATTCCTTTTCCAAATTTACCGTAGCAACCGAACCGGTCAGGTTCACCTTCTTTTGTGTGCCATAACCAACCACTACTACTTCTGAAAGCATTTTCACATTCTCTCCCATTACAATGTTGAATGTCGTCTTGCCAGGCGACAATGAAATTTCCTGCGTGTCAAAACCGATATAAGACACTTGCAATTTCTTAGCGTCCTCCGGTATTTCCAGTTCAAATTTCCCTTCCATATTACTCACCGTGCCAATATTAGTACCGGGAATTGATACCGATACTCCAATTAACAATTCATCATTGACATCGCTGATGACACCATTGATACGCCGTTTCTTATCCGATTTCTGAACGACAGGCCGGGTGATAATAATATGATTATCTTTTATTTTATAAATCAACTCCTGCCCTTTCAGAATCTGATCCAGTGCCTTGCTTATCGGTTGATTATCTACCTTTACAGTTACCTTACGGGTCAGGTCCACATCATTTTTCTCATATACTAAGGATACATTTCCTTTGACCTCCAACTCCCGGAACGCTTTGCGCACCGTTACGTCCTGCAAATGTAAGGTCACCTGTTGTGCATGAACCGACAGTGGAAGAACTGCAGCTAATAGCACGAAGAACATGCATTTGATGATTTTACTCATTGATTTAAGTTTTTATGTGTATATCTTTTGTTACTAACTCATTGTTTTACAATATTCTTATTTAAACATTATCCAGGATTGCGAACTAGCCTCATTATCCGCATTTTTAACATTGCCGTTCGTTTCCCAGTCGTATCTACCGGCTACCTTTCCTAAAGGCACCCCTCTACTATCATCCCGAATAACAACAGGACTATGATAGTTCTCACCAAACACAATGGCATCCGTACAACCCACTTCCTGCAATGCCACAGCAACTTCCCGTAAAGAAGAGCCATCACTAAAGACATTCCAAGCTGCTTTTACCGAGTTATAAGAATTCGTAAAACGATTACTTACAAAAATGACCAAGTCTCCTTCTTCCGTGATACCGACAGCCCGACGTCCTACAGGTTTACCATCAAAAGTCAGATGCTTACCGGATTAGCAGCCCATGAATTACTTCCCGACAATGCTCCATCCATTCCTCTGTTACGGGTCGAAGTATTTCTTCCTTCATTAGTGGCAAATGTCTTGTAAAGTTCTGCATTTTCTCCGGCAATCATGATCTGCCCTTTTTGCAACGGATAGGAATATCCACTGACAGCACTGGTTGGAGACCACTGTACCCCATTGGCAGCTTGTTTGCCGCTCCGCCGCTGGTAAACTTATACAAGTTATTATCTATCACTTCTGCATACGAAATCTCCGCTTTTCCATCAGCTGTAATTCCCAGAGTTCCCGGACAATACTTCAAAGAAGTAGATAGGTTATATCCGAGACGCGGTGCGGATAGCAGCCCACTATCATTCCACCCGAGGCTATAAAATATCGGTACCCAGAATTGCCCGGACAATCCCGGAACAAACAATGAATAATCCATATTATCATTCATGATAGCTGTTGTACGATGTTGAGCAGTGGGTTCAGCCATGTTACATTGTCTTTATTCATATCCCAGCTAACCTTCATATTTATTCTACCGGCAGGAATAGTTATCAACCATCCCGTATTACCGCTCCTTCCATGCAAGTTTTTATTTTCATAGACAATCATGAAATCAGGAATACAAATACTACTGTGTTGGCTTTTTAGATCAGCAGTAATATTTTTCCAGTTTACCCCTGCGTCAATAATTCCATTTACAGCACTCAACTGATATTTTTTAGTCATGTTGTTCGTATTGTCTTTTACAGTAATAGTAAGTGTGCTACTTAGGTCAACAATCAGGTTCCCATTTTCATCTTTTTGACTGGAGGGATCCGTAGAGATGATTTCTGCGTTATCTGCCAAAGTCGGCATCAACACTACGTTTGCAAATACAGTGTTTTGTTTGAAACGTAACGAAGCGATGCCATTAATAAAGTTAGCACTAACCTGCTCTGTGTTACAAGTAGCCGTTACACCTCGAAGTAGCTGAGTAGAAGTGCTGAAAATGGTATATTCGATATCATCTGCTCCATCATTCACTTTAATACGGGTGATACCGCTGCTCAAGTCCAGTACAGCATCAGTAGTGAGCGGATCAATGGGCTTTGCCCATTCATCCGCCAGTTTGAGTTTCACATTCACCGCACTTTGGTCGTCCAAAATGCGAAAATCTAAGGCTATGACCCTACTGTTCTGGTCAATAAGACCATTTATCCAGTTCCCTGTGCCATCTTCTGCCTGTATGGCTACCAATGGTTCTTTTACGTACCCCGGATCTTCGGATAAGACAACACCTTTCAGTTCATCTTCTCCGCATGACGTGAATATAAACACAAGGAATGTGCTTAATAGAAAATGTAGTTTCTTCATACAATATTATTTAAATAAGAAATAGCTTATTTTCTGTTATTCCTGAAAACAATCTTTATCCTGCATGACTAAACTAAAACAGCTGTTTGTATACCTTATAACTTAAAAAAGAGTGTCGCGCTATGCTCTTTTACAATCCTTCTTTTTACCATTCATAGAGATTCAGGTTAAAATATGCTTTATTGGCCTATTCATTAATATGACAGCCAGATTAATAAAAAGTATAGTGAGAAATGATTTTTTTATTCGTTCAGCCCTTCAACTCATCTTTTTATTAGTGAGTTTGGTCATCTTACATTTTTTCAATACCTTGCCCCCGAATTATCCATCGGAGAAACAGAACCTGTGAGTATTCACCTTAATATATTAACTAATAAATCAAATATACGATTTCTGAAAGACATAATGGAAAAAAACCTGGAAACAGAGATTATCGAGGCCCTGAAATCGGGTAAAGAGGAGGCATTCCGATACATCTATAAAACTTACTATACAGATCTTTGCCGGATAGCGAGAGGGTATTTGACAGACTCTTATCTATCAGAATCTATAGTAGAAGATTTGGTGTATAGTCTATGGGAAAACCGCTCTAAAATAACAATTAACACCTCATTGAAGAACTACCTTTTCAGAAGTGTAGCCAATAAGTGTATCAATTATCTTCAGCTTGAATATGTGAGAAGGGAAACGGCCTGCTCGTCAGAAGACCTGGTCATTTACAGCGATTTATGGTCCTTGGGCGAAAATCCGGTTGAGCATTTAGAGGGTAAAGAGCTACATTCTATTATCCAGAAGACGATTGACGGCTTATCTCCGGAAACCCGGAAGGTATTTTTATTGAGTCGTTTTGAGAACAAAAGACAAGAAGAAATTGCCGAAATCATGGGAATCACTATTCATACAGTGAAATATCACATGCGAAGTGCACTGGATAAGCTGAAAGAAGCAGCAAAATCTTATCTTGCCCTGATTGTAATGTTTATTACGAATATATTTAATTAATATTAAAAAGCAAAGTAATTCACTATACTTCTTCTATTGACAAACTGTCCTGATGATAGCGCAGGTATATGATTTTCAATAGATATTAAGTTTAAGATGGTATGAAAGAAGAATTTGACAGACTGATATATGATTTCCTCTCGGGAAGTATCACCAAAGAGGACTTGCATAAGTTGAACGAATGGATATACTCCGATCCGGAGAATCAGAAATATTTTGAACAGCAGAAACGAATCTGGCTTCTGTCTGCCGAGTATAAAAATGTATCTGTACACGAGGAACAAGCCTATAACAGATTTGCGAAACGAATCCGCAAACATAAGAGTGCTCCGGCAGGAAAGATGAGAAGAGCCTTATTTGTGAAGTATGCAGGTTACGCAGCGGCAATCATTATATTACTGTTTACCACTCCTTTTATAATTTATAATTTTACAACACCTGATGATTCTTTGATTTCCGAAGTATACGCTCCAAGAAAATCGAAATTAAAAATGAAGCTTCCTGACGGTTCTATAGTGTGGTTAAACGCAGATTCCAAGCTTTCTTACTCCGAGAGTTTTAGTCGAAAGAATCGCAATGTCCGGCTGGAAGGCGAAGGGTATTTTGAGGTAGAGCATGGAGAGCATCCATTTGTTATACAAACAGACTCCGCACAGATCAAGGTACTGGTACTAAGTTTAACGTTAAAATTATGGTGATGAGAATTATATAAAGGTATCACTCCTAGAAGGTTCCATTGTCTTATTGTGCATCAACCAAGAGTTATAATGAAGCCTAATCAAACGATGACAGTTAATAAGCTTGACCAAACTTATAAGCTGACCGAGAGTGCTGACTATGCTGAACAGTGGATCAACTGCAAAGTATTCTGGGATGAAGTTCCTATGTCGATCATTTCTAAAGAGTTGGAGCGCCAGTTTGATGTGACATTCGCATTGAGTCAGAGCAACTCAAGAATTTGATTTTCCATGGAAGTTTTATTATAGAAACAAATAATTTGGAGAAAATATTGGATATTATGTCTGAAACAAATAAATTTAGCTACTCAATTGAAAAAGATAAGGTATATATCCATTCATTGAAAAATAAGAAACGATTAAAGAATCTTCAAAAATAATATCATGACCGCACAAGAGTTTTTTAAGAACGATCTGTTTGCCGAAAATGCAGGAGTAGTACTGCTGGAAGTACGCAAAGGTTACAGTAAAGCCAAATTAGAAATAAAACCCGAACATCTTAACGCAGGTGCCCGCACACAAGGAGGAGCGATCTTCACATTAGCAGATCTGGCGCTTGCCGCAGCTGCCAACTCGCACGGTACACTAGCTTTCTCTCTCTCGTCCACTATTACTTCCTACGTGCCAGCGGCCCCGGAGATACTCTCTTTGCCGAAGCACGCGAACGCTATATCGGCCGAAGCACGGGTTGCTATCAGGTAGATGTAACGAATCAGAACGGAGATTTGATTGCCACTTTTGAATCCAGCGTATTCCGGAAAGATCAGAAAGTGCCTTTCGAAGTTCAGGAATAAAAAAACAGGAAGGTGTATTAACACTCTTAAAAGTCTACCTTTTAGACGCGGATAACACGGATGACACGGATAAGAAGATAATAAATCCGTGTTATCCGCGTCTAAAAATAACAGGTTGACAGGTCAAATTACTTCTGATATGCCTTCGTTTTTTCTATATATTTATTTAACGACAGAAGTCAGCGGATGCCGGTTGCCGGTCACATTATTCAGGAATGCTTTAGCGGAACCGAAATTCAAGAACAAGTCCAGACGGACAGGAAGATGGTTCAAATCGTCTGTCACAAAGAAAGTAATCACCTCCTTCTCTTTCCCTTTCTTATCATATTCAACTAATGAGAAGATCAGACAACGGTAAGTCACTCCATTTTCCGCTTTTACATTTTCTTTACCACGATAAATAAGCGTCTGTTCTTCCACTTTACGGCCTGTAGCCATGGGGAACTTGATCTTATCTCCCACCTTATAATCTGCAGGGTCGTAAGAACGCGCTTGCGCCAGAATGCTCAACATATCGTATATACAGCGGCTATCACTATCTTCAGATTCATTAAACGCCCCATCCCGGTAAGTACGCTTCTGATTTACCAGGCAAAGACCGTCCTTATAAGAGAACCAAGCCTCATCGACCGTGTAACGTTTTCCCTCTTCGGCACCTTTGCGGAAATAGCGCGGTTCCAGTTTTTCACCGATCACACAAGTCAGCGTATCGCGCATCTTGAAAAAGAAATCCGCCCGTTTACTGCCCAAAGCAAGCAGGTTAATCCGGTAGGCAGGTTGTGAATGATAAGTAGTAGCATTCGTCGTCAGACTGGCAAGTCCGGCTTTCACCCAGACAAACTTCCAGTTAAAATATAAATCATACATTACGTGTTCGCCGGATTGAAACGCATCATTCTTCGCTTCACATTGAGCACTGGCTGGGAGGGCGAAAGCTCCCATCAGTAAGGCCACTAATCCGATAATAAAATTGCGTCGAACGCTAACGACGGCGGTTCTGACTATTTCGTTCCCGATCCTTTTTCTTCTTGTCTTCATCTGGTTTTTGTTTTTTAAGTTCATCCAGCTTTTGCTTATCCAGCGGAACTGCATGAATATCCCAACTTTGTTCTAGATCCCAGTTGGCTTTCGGCTCTAAAATCTGATTATAATAATACACCTCTTCGGGCTGCACCCCTTTTTCAAAATTGCCGGTATCCCATTCACCGTTTCCATTCCGGTCGTTAATCAACCGGGCGGAGTACTTACCGGGATTTAAGTAATAAAAGTCGGCATAACCTCCTTCCTCTACTCTTCTTCGGCGTACCACTTATCCTGCGCATCCAACAGTTCAACGAAAGCATTAGGTTCCGCTCCCGTCACCACAAACGTGATTTTGGCATATTCTTCCAAACTACGCACCTTGAACCCTTGTTTTATTTTGTCTGTAAACAATCCGTATATACCATGGAACGCAGTCGAGTCTACCGAAAATTCATATTCCAGTGTCGGCTCCCAATCATAATACAGATTGAACCTCTTTAGATTCACAGAGTCCTGTTCAAAGTCGAATGGTATATCTTTCCAGAGCGTATCTACCTTTTGCCGTAGATGGATGGCCGCAGTATCGAAACTGGCTATCGGTTCTTCAAAACTCAAAGAGATAGAACCATATACATCCATTGACGAAGGAGCACCGACATTTACCGGCAAGAATTTTGTCGGTTCGGGTTCATCCTCTTCACCTTTCTTTTTCTTCTTTTTCTTTT
>ENA-OQDE01000595-OQDE01000595.1-human-gut-metagenome-genome-assembly--contig:-NODE-595-length-19982-cov-4.031780_pt1 | contig 19982 bp, 28 predicted proteins | sample MGYA00242768_ERZ504595 | MGnify/ENA primary metagenome ERZ504595 (study PRJEB26092, sample SAMD00036307) | human gut metagenome | host: Homo sapiens | study: EMG produced TPA metagenomics assembly of... | reverse complement strand
GGTCGCTGTCTTCATTGACCATCTCCGGCTCAATCCAAATGCCAAATTTCACCCCCTGATTATGCACACGGGTAATAAGCTCTGCCAGGCTTCCCCCCAGTTTCTTTTCATTGACCTGCCAGTCCCCCAGGAAGAATTGTCATCATTTCTTTTTCCAAACCAGCCGTCATCCATCACTACCATATCAATTCCAAGGGAAGCGGCTTCTTTTGCCAGATCCACGATCGTATCTCCCGTAAAATCAAAATAAGCTGCCTCCCAACTGTTGATCAGTACTGGGCGTTGCATATGGACATATTTGCTACGGCACACATGGTTGCGGATGCAGTTATGATACTGCTGCGACAGTGCAGACAATCCGTTTGCCGAATAAGACAAAATGACTTCCGGTACCGTAAAGGTTTCTCCTTCCGCAAGCGGATAGGAAAACAGTTCTTCATTTAATCCGAGAAGCAGGCGCGTCTGGTTGAACTGGTCTTTTTCTGCCTCACAGGAGAAATTTCCGCTGTATACAAACAGCATTCCATAGCAGTTGCCTGCGGTCTCCGTTGTCCCTTTTTCTGCCAGAATCACGGCAGGATTATACTGATGGCTGGATGTTCCCCTGCGGCTGCCAAACGCAATGGTTCCATGTCCCAGCGGCGTACGCTCCAGATTGCGCTCCATGGCATGTTTTCCATAAAACCGCAGGACATCAAACTCTCCCTGTACAAAATCCAGACAGGCTGCCGCTGCCTTTTCGATCGTAATCTGCCCGGTTCCTGTATTTTTAATCCGGACACTTCTTGTAATGACATCGTTTTCTTCCAAAACACCGTACAGCAGATGTACTTCAACCTGTGCGTTTTCATCTGCGAGGACAATTTCCAGTGTCTGCGCTTCCTTTTCGTCTGCCCAGACAGCCGGAAGTCCCTGCAACCGGTATTTACCGTTTCGGATTTCATAGCTTTTAAAAAGCAGATCCGCACTTTCCACCCCTTTTTCATTTTTGATATTCAGTGCAATATTGCGGTAATCTCCGGTGCCAAGGGACGGATATTCCTGTGGTAGCGCATCCAGCGAATAGGTGCGGTCCATACCGGCTGCATAAGGATTTCCGGAAAATCCGCGGTCTGCATAGGTTAGGACATAGTCCATGGAACTGTTTGTTTTTTCTCCGTAGTACAAATGCAACAGATATCCCAGTGGATCAACCTGCATCTGATAAGTTGTATGCGCCGTATGCAGGGTAAATATTTTTTTATTTGGATTGTATATAATTGCCATAGAAGTCACCTCATTTATTCTTTATCCTTTGACTGCACCGTTTGCCACACCATTTAAAATCTGTTTCTGGCAGATCACATAAAAGATCAAGATCGGGATCAGTGCCAGAATATAGGAGCAAACGCCAGATTGTAGTTGGTTCCAAACTGTGTCTGGAAGTTAAGCTGTGCAAGTGGCAGTGTATTCTGTCCGGTTCCGGACATGATTACAAGTGGTGTCATAACATCGTTCCAGGTTCCAAGGGCTGTCAGGATCGCAACCGTCGCATGCATCGGTTTCATCATCGGGAACACCACTTTCCAGTAAGTCGTCCAGGTGCTTGCCCCGTCAATATCTGCTGCTTCTTCGAGTGCTTCCGGGATATTTTTTAAATATCCACTGTAAAGCAGAACATTCATCGGCATGTAAAATACCAGATACAGCAGGATGACACCCGCGCGGTTTCCAAGTCCCATATGCGCCGTCTGCTTTACCAGAGGCATCATTAAGATGGAAACGGAACAAACATTCCGCTGACAATATACAGATAGATAAATCGGAAACTTTTTTTCTTGCCATGCCGCGTCCGATCACGTAGCCTGCAATTGAGTGGATCAGGATTGCCAGTACGATCGTTACCAGTGTGATCAGTAAACTGTTTCCAAGAGAGTGCCAGAAATCGGTCACTTCCATTGCCTGACGGAAGTTTTCAAAACTCCACTGTTTCGGGAAAGAAAGTGCACCCGCCACATCGTTTGTCATCTCACTCGGTTTCTTAAACGCAATGATCACTGCCATATACAGCGGGAAAAATACCGTAACCGTCCCCAAAATCAGAACAATCGTAAGTACCCAGTTTGTTTTCTGTTTTTCTTTCATCATAACTGCTCCTCCTTCTTATTCATGACTGTCATCTGGAAAAGTGAAATCGCCACGATCACAATAAAGAAAATGACTGCATTCGCACTCTGGAATCCAAACTGTCCGCCATCCATACCATTTTTATAAATCAGGTAAGAGATGGATTCGGTGCTCTGTGCCGGACCTCCCTTGGTCAATGACATGATCTGGTCGAATACCATGAGGAAATTCTTTGTGCTCAGTACCAGATTGATCGTCACAAACGGCATCACCAGTGGAAATGTTACTTTCCAGAACTGCTTCCATTTACTGGCTCCGTCAAGCATACTCGCCTCGTAGACTTCCTCCGGTACAGTCTGCAGACCGGAAATATAGATGATGGTATTCATGGCAACTGCCTGCCATACACCAACAATCAGCACACCAATCCATGCGTATTTTTCACTTGCAAGAATACTGTTCTGTAAAAATCCAATATGGAACACATTTCCCACAGTTGGAAGAATGTAAGTAAAAATAAAACTGAAAATATAGCCGATGACAAGTCCTCCTAAAATATTCGGTACAAAATAAATACCGCGCAATGCACTTTTAAAACGGATTGCACTGTTTAATCCAACTGCCATGATCAGACTTAGCACATTTACCAGTATCGTTCCTGCCAGTGCATATTTAAACGTAAACAAATAGCTTTTTCCCACGCGGGAATCCGTAAACAGATCTGCATAGTTCCTGATCCCGACATAATCGTAAGTTCCGTATCCTTTATAATTGGTAAAACTGTAAATCACACCTTTGATCATTGGAAGTGTATTGAATGCAAAAAATAAGATTACAACCGGTATGATAACCGCCCAGAATGTTTTGTCCCTGTTTGACATTTTCTTTTTCATTGTGCATCCCCCTGTTCTTTCTGATAATCCTGTACTTTCCGAATCAGATCCCGGTTGTAGCGCTTCCAGTCGGAATCAAATTTTTTCAAAAACTTTTCCTGTGCATTGTCGCTTGTATCCAGCAGGAACGTCTGGATCATGGCATCCACACTCATCTCACTCGGATAATGGTGATCCTGATAATCTGCCATGCGGTTGTTTTTAATGTAAGAACGCATATCCTCGAGTGTTTCCGGAATTGCAAAATCCCCGTCTTTGCAGGCAATTCCGCCCTGATCATCCAGATAAATCTGAATGGTCTCATCGTCATACAGATATTTTAAAACTTCATATGCAGCCTCTTTATTTTTGCATGCTTTCATTACGGAAAACTGCAGATCAATTCCTGAATTTAATACATTGTCTGATTCGTTATCATTTGCAGGAAATGTAAAAGAGCCGATATTCATGTCCGGGTTGACCGATTTAATCTGGGGAATCGCATAGCTTCCAATCGGATACATGGCAGCTTCCCCGCGGGCAAATGCTGTACATGCATCGTTATAACCATATGCATACGGATTTTTTTCGGCGTAATCCAAAAGCGCACGCATCTTTTCTGCTACCGGTCCATACGTATCGGAAAATGTGGTATTTCCCATATTTACCTGATTGTAGATATCCGAATCGGTAAGTCCGACTGCCAGCGCATTCCACGGAGCCAGACAGGTCCAGGTATCTTTAAAGCCCAGATACAGCGGAAGGGTTCCGCTCTGTTTTATTTCATCACACAGTGTGGTAAATTCCTGCCAGGTGGTCGGAACTTTCCAGCCATTTTCCTCAAACAGATCTTTGTTATATAAAATTCCTGCCGCGTTTGCCACATATGGAAGTGCATACGTGCCATCCTTTGGAATAAACTCCAGTTCCTTATCCATATCCAGATATGCCTGTTTTACGGTCTGGACTTCATCCAGATCGGAAATATCATCAAACAGATCTGCATCTAAAAAGTTGGAATAGTTGCTGTCTCCTCCGATTGCGATGATATCCGGATAATCCTCCCGGATAAAACGTGTCTTTAAAATGGTCATTGCTTCGTTTGGAGATGAAATCGTCAGATGGATGTCATCATGTGTTTCATTGAACCGCTTTTCAATTTTTTCAAATGCCTTAACTGCTTCTGGTTTGTAGGAAACCACTTCGATTTCTGTTTTCCCGTCTACCCTTTTTTCGCTTCCGCATCCAGCGAGTCCTGTCATGCACATGCCCAGTGCAAGCACAGCCGCAAGACCACGGAAAATATTCCTTTTTGCCATATTCCTCTCTCCTTTTCTTAGATATATGCGCTTGGTTTTTGATAATCTAATTATAACATACCTTTATGCGTCCTTAAATATCTGCATTTTTTCAGTTTTATACCGAAATGCAATATTTTATGCTATAATAGATATTGATGTCGCATTTTGATATATAAGGAGTATTTTATGAGCAATACATTTTTTAATATTTTTCCAAATGAAAATTTTATCGATCTGTGCATGTATCAGTTTGGATATGAACAGTGTGATCCCGGCCATTCATTCGGGCCTGCAACACGCAACCACTACCTGTTTCACTACGTTCTTTCCGGAACCGGAACACTCATGGCAAACAATTCCAAAGGAGAAACACGGACCTATTCTGTAAAAAGCGGACAGGGTTTATGATTTTTCCCGGCCAGATCAACACTTACATTGCCGATGAACAGCTTCCGTGGAAATATATGTGGATTGAATTTGACGGATTACGTGTAAAAGAGGCTTTAAGTGTCACAGATTTGTGCAAAGACGCGCCCGTTTATCATTCCCACTCCAAAGAATTGCGGGAAAAACTTGCCGATGAAATGCTTTATATTGTCAATCATCCACAGGAATCTTCCTTCCATCTCATCGGGCATCTGTATCTGTTTTTAGACTATCTGCTGCAGTCAGCAAAATCGACAAAGCTGGTCTCCAGCGGACGCATGAGTGATTATTACATAAAAGAAGCGATCAATTATATTGAACAGAATTTTCAGAATAATATTTCGATTGAAGATATCGCTGCGGTATGCGGCATCAACCGGAGTTATTTCGGAAAAATCTTCCGCAACTCGATCGGCCGCTCCCCGCAGGAATTTCTTATGAACTACCGCATGGTAAAGGCTACGGAATTATTAAAGCTGACTTCCTTATCCATTGCAGATGTCGGCTCTGCTGTCGGATACGAAAATCAGCTTCATTTTTCCCGTGCTTTTAAAAATATTTATGGTGTTTCTCCGCGGGAATGGAAAAACCAGAACAAGTAACAATAGATAGGATAGAGTAAACGCAAAATAGCGAGTACCTGTTCAAAATCATCCGATGTGAGATAATAGACTCATCACTACAAAGTCCAAATAGTTTAGTACTCAACTCTTTTGACTTTGCTACAGGAGGTGAAGTTTGAAACAAAGAGGTAGTGGTTAGAGAAAAATAAAATTGCATAGCAAACAAACCATCCTTAGGGTGGTTTCAAAAAAAGTAAATATAGACACGACACTTAATTCATGGCAGGTGTGAGATTGCAGTAAAGATTAAATGCCATGCGGACAATCCGTAAACTTCCACTGGTCTGCCATCCTTCTTGCAGGCATTCCGTTTTTACACATCCAGTTTTAAAATTATAGATTTTATTCACATTTTCTCTTGTGTCTCTGTCGATGCCCAGGCAATAAACCAGAGCCTGATGATAGACATCCTGATATCTGCATTTTTCCAGATATTCCTCATAAAATTTTTCGTGTTCCTTGCCCTTGAAAGTAATTGTGCGAGAATTGCTATTCCCTGCTCTTAACGCTGTGTTTGTCATTTTTTGTTTTCCTCCTAAATTTTAATAAAAAAGACACTCCATTTCTGAAATGCCCTATAAAAATAGGGACACCCGCTTTTAACAAGTATCCCTATAATCTATCAATGATCTGATAGCTCTCTATTCATTTTCATATTCAAGATTCTTTGTGTTCCCCGTCCCGAGGTCTAACGCAACAACAACGGTTACTTTCTTCACAAGGCTCTTTTCTTTGTGATTTTCACCTATTTTTCTGAAACTGAAAAACTCTACAAAGTGCGTAAATTCAAGGATTTCTACATATTCTTCCTTTGTAGCAACACCACAGCCTCCACATGCACCGTCTGACAAAACTGATCCACCGCCACACTCTTCACAACCTCATATCCTCTTGCCTGTATCATCTCCAGATCCCGTGCCAGACTGGTCACTTTACAGGAAATGTAGACAATCTTGTCCACTCCGTAATCCAGGATTTTCGGCAGAGCCTTTGGATGAATCCCGTCTCTTGGCGGATCCAGGACGATCACATCCGGTTTTCCTCAATCTCATCCAGCACTTTAAATACGTCCCCGGCAATGAATTTACAGTTGGAAAGTCCGTTGTATGCAGCATTTTCTTTGGCTGCCTCCACAGCTTCCTCGATAATCTCCACACCGATCACCTGTTTTGCCACCGGCGCCAGCACCTGCGCGATCGTCCCTGTTCCGCTGAACAAATCGAACACTGTCATATCGTTGATATCTCCGATATAATCACGCACTGTACTGTAAAGCACTTCCGCCCCTCTTGAATTTGGTTGGAAGAAAGAAAACGGCGTGATCTTGAATTCCAGATTCAACAGCTTCTCATAAAAATAGTCCTGCCCGTAAATAATCCTGGTCTCATCACTTTTCACCACATCAGAAAGAGAATCATTTAAAATATGCAGAAATCCCACAATTTTCCCCTCCAGTTCCAAATTAAGGAGTGCTTCTTTTAATGGAGACATATCGTGTTCTTCCTGTGTCGTTGTAACCAGATTGACCAGGATTTCTCCTGTGCGGTCACCTCTTCGAAGCAGCAAATGACGCAGATAGCCTGTATGCTGCATTTTCTTATAATAGCTGACATTTCGCTGCTTAAAATATTCCAGCACACAATTTAAGATTTTTGTCATGTCATCATGTACCAGCTTGCAGTCTGACGCTGTCAGCACATCATACGTGCTGCCTTTTTTATGCAGTCCCAATGTCAGCGGCCCGTCCTTATACTCGTCGCCGAACGAGAACTCCATCTTATTGCGGTATGCAAATTCTTTCGGACTTGCCTTCACTCCTTCAAAAAGATATTCACCGTTCACTGCTTCATTCAGAATGTTTTTCACCTGTTCTGCCTTCATTTCCATCTGTGCTTCATAAGACATAGTCTGGTACATACACCCTCCGCATGCCGGGAAAATGCTGCACACCGGTTTTCTTGTTTCCAGCGGAGATTTCTCCAGCACTTCCAACAGGCGCCCCTCTGCATTTCCTCGCTTAAACTTATTCACACAAAATTTTACCTTCTGTCCCGGAATCCCGTTCTTTACGATCACAGATTTACCTTCTTCTGCAACTGTGACAACTCCTTTATTGGGAAATTCCACTTTTTCTATCGTTCCTTCTAATACTTGTCCTTTTTTCATTCTCTTTTATCCTTATCTTTTCTTTGTTTTTGCAATACTTCCTGACGAAAAAAGAGACAGGGTGCAGTGTATTCCGACCACATCCTGTCTTCTGTTCTCTTTTCGTTCTGATTAAACCTGATCTTCCTCACTGAAATAATCATCGAAATCATCATCAAAATCTTCTTCGAAATCTTCCAGATAATCCGGTGTAAAGAAGCAATATACCGCATATGCGATCGCTGCCACTGCTGCAACAGCACCTACAATCGCCAATACCCAGATGACTGTCTTTTTCACTTTTTCATCATCTTTCTTTTTCAGTAATTCATTCAGTTTTGACTCTGCGATCAATTCCTCAACTTTACTCATATATTCACGTCCTTTCTCCTTGCCGCCGTACAGGTCTGCTTTTCATTATTATAACACTATCATTTTCAGATTACTACTGATTTATGCCAAATTCACATAATTTCTATAATTTTATCAAACGGGCAAATCCGGCAAACATTTTTTTCACTCCGACGATGTCAAACTCTACCGTCACCTCAAAATCTCTGCCGCCTTCCGTAATCTGTGTCACGATTCCTTCTCCAAATTTCATGTGCCGGACACGGTCACCCACACCATAATCCAGCCCCTTTTCTTTGCTGACTGCAAACTGTTTTGGCGCAGCCGCAGAAAATGCCTTTGCCTTAAAGTCTGTTTTGCCTGCGTATACGCAGTCTGTTTCGGAATCTCCTGTCTTTCTTCAAACATTTTCGAAGAACGGTTGCCATTGTCAAGCAGTTCCAATGGAATTTCTTTCATAAACCGGGATACTTTATTGTACTGTGTCTCTCCCCGCACCATCCGCCGCATAGCGCTGGTCATGGTCAGTTTCTGCTCGGCTCTTGTAATTCCCACATAACAGAGACGCCGCTCTTCTTCATATCCTCCCTGTCATCTGATGTAACTGTCATATAACTTGGAAACAGTCCGTCTTCCATTCCTGCCAGATACACATGTGGAAATTCCAGACCTTTTGCACTGTGCAGTGTCATTAAAACTACATAATCCTGTTCCTCATCCAGACTATCAATGTCTGCCACCAATGCGACTTCCTCCAAAAATCCGCTAAGCGTCGGTTTTTCGTCCTGATCCAGACGGGACTCTTCATAAACCGCAACCTTACTTCGAAGCTCGTCGATATTTTCAATTCTCGTCTCTGCCTCTTCTTTTCCTTCTGCTTCCAGACTCTCTATGTATCCCGTCTTATCGATTACTTCCTGCAAAAGATCCGACAGACTTAAGGTTTCTGCCACTCCCTTAAAGTACTCGATCAATGCCACAAATCCTTCCAGCTTTGCAGCACCTCTTGCCACCCCCGGTATCAGATCCAGCCCTAAAAGAGCATCATAGAATCCGATTCCTCTGGACGCCGCTGACTCCTGAATTCGATTGATCGTAGTCAGGCCAATACCTCGCTTCGGTACATTGATGATCCTTCTGACTGCCAGATCATCTTTTCCATTGTCGATGGTCTTCAGATATGCAAGCACATCCTTGATTTCTCTTCTCGCATAGAAATTCACACCGCCGACAATCTTATATGGAATATTCTGTGCCACAAACCGTTCCTCAAACAGACGGGACTGCGCGTTAGTCCGGTATAAAATCGCATGATCATTGTAAGATGCCCCGTTTCTGACTTCCCTTTCAATGTCATCTGCAATATATTCTGCTTCATCATATCCGGTATCAAACTGGCAGAACTTAATCTTCTCTCCTTCGCCGTTGTCTGTCCAAAGCTGCTTGTCCTTTCTGCCCACATTGTTGCTGATCACTGCATTCGCAGCATCCAGGATATTGCCTGTAGAACGATAATTCTGCTCCAGTTTGATGACTGTCGCATCGGGAAATTCCTGTTCAAAATTCAAAATATTTTTAATATTCGCTCCCCGAAATTTATAAATGGACTGATCATCATCACCGACCACACAGAGATTTCTGTATTTGCCCGCCAGCAGACTCACCAGCTGAAACTGTACGGTATTTGTATCCTGATACTCATCCACCATAATATAACGAAACCGCTCCTGGTAATTCTCCAACACATCCGGCTGAGTCTCAAACAACTGCACAGTCTTCACGAGCAGGTCATCAAAATCCAGTGCATTATTGGCATGCATCTGCTTTTCATACTCCTGATATACCTTAGCGATCTTCTCTTTTCCAAAATCTCCCTGCGCATTCAATGCATACTCCTGCGCGGAAATCATCTCATTTAGCTGCCGAAATCGCCGCTAAAAGATTTCTCTCCTTATATACCTTCGTATCGATCTGCACCTGTTTACAGACATCTTTCATCAATGTCTTCTGATCATCCGTATCGTAGATTGTAAAATTCGTATCATACCCAAGGCGGTCAATATGTCTTCTCAAAATCCGTACACAAGTCGAGTGAAACGTGCTCACCCAGATACTCTCTGATCCAAATCCCACCAGATTATCCACACGCTCCCGCATCTCCCCGGCCGCCTTGTTCGTAAACGTGATCGCCAGGATATTCCATGGATTCACCCCCTTTTCTTCTATTAAATATGCAATCCTGTGCGTCAGCACTCTCGTCTTTCCCGATCCCGCTCCCGCAAGGATCAGAAGCGGACCATCTGTGCAGTAGACCGCCTCCCTCTGCTGTTCGTTCAGTGTATCATAAATGCTCATAATTGATCTCCTTTAATTGTCATGACTCTATTATCGAACATAGTTTCGTTCAAGTCAACTATATTATGGAAACAGATAAAAAATCTCCGCCATTTCCTTACAAAACAGCGGGATTTTAATGACTGTATTCACTTCATAACATCTCTGATCTTATTTGGGATCATCACTACTTCTGCCGGAATATCATTATCTTTATAATCATCATCGATACATTCATCCCAATATTCCAGATGCCTGATATCGATATAGCTTTCTGAATCGTACACCTCTGTACCGCCTTCTCCCTGTACAGAGTACCAATACAGAAATTCTGTTCCGTTGACCACTTCCCGGTGAATCGATTCTACAAACATTTTTTCATTCTCTAATGTAAGAAGTGTATCTTCCATATGGTCATTCAGAAAGGCCATCCATTCATCTACTTTCCCGGATTTTCCTTCTTTTACCTTAAATCGACTGAGTTCTGCTTTCAACATCTGAAATCCTCCCGTTTTTCTTTTAGTTTACTCTCGTTATGATCATATATCAATAATAAATACTGCTTGACTATCTGGTTTTCATTACTATATAATAAGTACATCGAGGTGATTATATGACAATTGATACAAATGATATTTTAAACAGCATACTGGAAAGTCTGTCCCGGATCGACTACATTCATCCCGAGGATATTCCGAATATCGACTTATATATGGATCAGGTGACCACATTTATGGATACTCAGCTTTCTTCAACCAAGCGCTACGCAGATGACAAGATTCTGACCAAGACCATGATCAACAATTACGCGAAGAACAATCTGCTTCCGCCGCCTGTTAAAAAGAAATATTCCAAGGATCATCTGCTCCTTCTGATTTTTATTTACTATTTTAAAAGTATTCTTTCCATCAAGGATATCGAGACACTGTTAAAGCCGATGACAGATGCCGGCTTTGGTCAGGATTCTGACAAGGATACTTCCAGCCTTGCAGATATGTACCAGCAGATCTGCACCATGTGCAAAGGCCAGCTTGAACCGCTCAAAGAAAATATCGCTTCTGCCTGGGAGACTGCCGGAGAGACATTTTCCGAGATTCCCGATACCAGCAAAGATACTTTTCAGATTCTGGCATTTATCTGCAGCCTGAGTTTTGACGTATACGTAAAAAAATGATGATTGAAAAACTGATCGATACGTTTTCCAGCGAAGATTCTTCCCATAAGAAATAAAAATACCCGGCTATACTGGCCGGGCATTTTTATTTCTTCACATCTTTTATTTTTCCATCCGCTCAAACACCATATCGTATCCGTCATTTCCATAATTCAATGACCGGTTCACACGACTGATCGTTGCTGTGGATGCGCCTGTCTTCTCTGCAATCTCCAGATATGTCTTCTGCTCTCTTAACATCTTTGCCACTTCAAATCTCTGGGAAAGTGAGAGCAATTCATTGATGGTACAAATATCTTCAAAGAATGTATAACACTCCTCTTTGTCCTTCAGACTCAAGATTGCATCAAACAGGTAATCTACTGCTTCTGTTCTGATTTTTTTACTCATCTCTTACCTCTCCTTTGTCAGTCAGGTCACTACTTTTACATTTTATCACACTAAATTTTTAAAGTCCACTTTTTTATAGAGATTTTAGAGATTCAGACAATTTTCAATTTTTTAAAGAAATATTACGATTCTTTATAATTATTCAAAAATTCCTTTAATTTATTAAAATCTGTTGTCACCACCAGCTCTTCCGGGAACTTGCAAAATTCCAAAACTTCCTTTACATAGCTGAAATTTCCAGCATCCACGTCAATGTGTGCATCACTTCCCGTTGTCACACAAACTTCATATTGTTTGCATAATTCTAACATTTGCAGCACATTTTCCCTGGTACTTTTTCTGAATCCATCCGGTCTTAAGGAACTGTTATTAATCTCCAAAAGCGTCTTTGTCTCCTTTGCAGTTTGAACCAACACTTCGTAATCTACCGGAAATCTGCCGTCATCCGGATGCCCGATAATATCAACATACGGCTTTTTCATAACTGCCGTATAAGCTTTCGTATTTTCTTCTCTGGTATGATCAAGTCCATAACATGGAGAATGAATCGATGCGATCACAATGTCCAGATTTCTGCAGAGAGATTCTGAAAGATCCAGATCTCCGTTCGGATTCATAATGTTGAGCTCCGTTCCAAGAAGCAGTTTCACACCATGCATTTCGCGCGGGATCACATTAAAATTCCGGAAATAAATCTCCTGACAAGATCCCGGCATTTGAGGTGCATGTTCTGTCAAAGATAATACTTCCAGTCCATTTTTTGATGCTGCATATGCCATTTCTTTCAAAGAACTGTATGCATGTCCGCTTGCAATTGTATGTGCGTGTGTATCTGCGATCAATCTCATAATTTATCCACTCCATTTCTTTTGATTTTTTATTCAGTATACCACATTTTGTTCTGAATACAATTTTTCATCATGGATACACTAAATCCGAGGTGATAATTTTGGATAAAGAAAAACAAAAAGAAATGAAAAAAATCAAGAACTGATTGACCATTATGATTATTTAAAAAATGCCGCTTCCTCCACAGACTGCACCGGACTGATCCCGCGCTGCCCGAATCCGAGGACGAGCTTGATGCCTACAATGATGTTTATCAATATCAGACTCCACTCGTCAAACCAAAATCATAGAGGGAGCACACCCGGTTACTGTTCAGTAACACACCCACTCTCCAATCACGATAATTTGACAAAAAACGTTGTTCTTCGTCAAACAAAATGCTATAATGTCTTTATCGTAGGTAAAACGAGTCACAACAAGTGATACAAAGGAGAGATATAAATAATGAAATGCCCAAAATGTGGAAAGGATGTCATTTTACAGAAAAAGCAAGTAGGGGTTGATGAAAATGGCAATCCGGTTTTAAACGAATACGCAATCTGCAAAGACTGCAAAAAACAATGGAATCTTGACAAACAACGTGCAAAAAAATCGGCTCCTAAACCGGCTGCTTCTGTAGCAAAACATACAGAAGCAGCTCCAAAGCAGGAGGCGCCAAAAGCACCTGTAGAAAAAACAGAAGAAACAAAAGCAACAGAACAAAAGAAAATCGCTGAGCACACAGACGAGCAAAAACATCCTGTACAGAAAAAGAAGCGTCCAGCTTCCGAAAGACCTGTTTCTGAGCATTCCGAAAGACCGAAAAAGAAACGTCCGGTCTCTGATCATTCTGAAGAAGCGCCTCGGAAAAAACGTCTTGCTTCCGAAGCTTCTGATGCTGTACCTAAGAAAAACGCCCGGCTCCTGCAGATTCAAAAACAAGAGTGATTTCTGTTCCGGAAGAATTCAAACAGGAACCTTCCGAAGAAGGGCAGCGTTACGGTAATATTCCTTCTGAAAAAGTACGTGCAAAACGTGAACGTGCAGTGAAAAAAAGTTACGAGGATATGCTTGCATCTGATCCGGACAGAAAGTCTGTACACAAACGCAAGCCGGCGCCGAAGCCAGTAGAAGAACCGGAAGAAATCGAAGACGAGGAAGAATATGAGGATGATTACATCACTCCAAGATTCCGGGTACTCCGTGTGATTTTCGGACTTCTTTCTATCGTAGCGTTTGGTTTCTTTACATACAAAGGAGTGATCAGCGGACTGGACAGCATTACCTCCGGAAGTAATTCCAACATTGGTACTTTCTATGTCATCATGGCACTTTGCATGCTGATCTCCGGACTGCTTCTTCTCATTCTTCAGAAGAGCAATACGATTTTTGCATTCCTGCTCCCGATGCTCTTTTATATCGGATGCAGCGTGATCGGTTTCCTGAAACATGGTGATGACAAGATGCTCTTATACAGTGCGATCGCATGTGTTGTACTTGCAGTGATCTTCCTGATCCTGACGATCTTGTCCAGACGTGACACTGAGGAAGACGAAGACTTTGATGATTATGATGATCCATTCGAAGAGGATCACGATAACTACTAATTTTAAATTATAATTTTATGCCGGTCTGATTTCATTCAGACCGGTTTTTTTCACGCTTCTTTTTTTCCGGCATATACTTTTAGTAACATCTTTAAAAACTATGGAGTGCTTATGAAAAAAGAATTCTCACATTTCTTCTTGCCGCATCCATGATCCTGCTTACGGGATGCCACTCTTCAAACAACAGTACCCCGACCGGCGGCAATCCGGATTCTTCCAAAGAGGAATTGACAAAACTCACCTTAAATGAAGTTGCACACTCGATTTTCTATGCCCCTATGTATGTTGCCATTGAAAAAGATTATTTCCGGCAAGAGGGCATTGAACTGGAACTCGTCACAGGATTTGGAGCCGACAAAACGATGACTGCTGTACTTTCTGGTGAAGCAGATATCGGATTTATGGGGTCGGAAGCTTCCATTTACACGTATAACGAAGGCGCTTCTGACTTTGTTGTAAACTTTGCCCAGCTCACCCAGCGCGCAGGCAATTTTCTTGTTGCCAGAGAAGAGATGCCCGATTTTGAGTGGACAGATTTAAAAGGAAGCACTGTACTTGGCGGACGAAAAGGTGGAATGCCGGAAATGGTTTTTGAATATATCTTAAAACAACACGGTATGGATCCGAAAACCGATCTGAACATTGTACAAAACATTGATTTTGGTTCCACTGCCGCCGCATTCTCAGAAGGTCAGGCCGACTATACCGTAGAATTTGAACCCGGAGCCACATCCCTGGAAACAGGCCAGAAAGGATATGTGGTCGCTTCTCTCGGAACCGACAGCGGATACATTCCTTATACCGCTTTCAGTGCCCGCAAAAGCTATATCAGTGAACATTCAGATACTATTCAGGGATTTGTAAATGCCCTGCAAAAGGGAATGGACTACGTACAGACACATTCTCCGGAAGAGATTGCCAAAATCATTGAACCGCAATTCCCGGAAACAGACCTTTCCACGATCACAACCATCGTATCCCGCTATTATGAGCAGGATTCCTGGAAAGAAAATCTGATCTTTGAACGTGACAGCTTTGAACTGCTCCAGGATATCCTGGAAAGCGCCGGCGAGCTGAAGGTCCGCGCTCCTTATGAAAAACTGGTCACAACTGATTTTGCAGAAAATGCCGGACAAAATTAGTGCTTCACAATTTCTTTTGGTTTTATTAACATTAGATTCAAATTTATATCACATTTTTTACACAATTTCTTTTTATACTATAATTGTTCAAAAGAACAGAACACTTTTTCATAAACTTTTTCCCCCTTTGAGTCACAGAAATGTGGCTCTTTCCTTTTGTCCTTTTATTCTTGCATCTTCTCTGATGCAGTGTTACTCTATAGTTAATAACTTTTCAGGAGGGAACACCATGATTGATAAGAAACTCATCCCTGTCAAAGGATTAAAAAAGAACCCTTTTCAGGTTCTCATTTTGGAATGCGCTATTATTTTTGTGCTGACGATACAAAAGAAAACTTTCTCGTATTTGTATATCCGGAGCCATGGTCATTTGAAAAGACACCAGACGAACAAAAAACACAGAATACATTTCCCATAACCGAGGATGGAATGGATGCTGCGATTTCCTGGCTTTTGGAGCAGTACGATGCACGCAGGGATTTCTGGAACTCTGTTTCCAAAAACACGATGCATCTCGTCAATCAGACTTCCTAATTCTAAAAAATCTATAAGCTCCTTTTTATACTTTCATTACATTTAATTAAGATATTTTTTCACTTCTTGTCACATCTCATTCACAATTCACTGGTATTCTATATCTATCAACAAAAACAGAAGACGATGGCTGCACATGCAGCGCATCTGTGGTCATTGGACTTCGCCCAGATATTTATTTTTGACATTACCTAATTTTAGATAAATTTTCCCTTTTCTCAAGCTGCACAGGATGAAAGTCCTGATGCAGCCCCTTTTCATATTACCGGATATATCCTTCCGGTATGCCTTCTGTTTATTTGCCTCATACAGCTCTGCAAATACAGTCTCATAATAAGGTCTTACAAAAAATAATCCTGCCAGTCCAAATGAAATCTTTTCTAAAATAAACCAGCCGATAAATGAAAGATCTAATACGAATACATCCATTTTCTGCCCCATCATCATACGGCGGCTGATCTGAAATGCCTCTTCTCTTGGCATTGTCGGATTCTCTGCCAGAATATATGGAATCATCCGATATTCATAGTGCTTGATAATCCCCGGCACGACAAGCAAAAGTGTCCAAAGTGCAGTATACAGATCTTTCAAAAAGATGGTCAATGCGATGTTTCCGTAATTTCCATTCTGAAATCCGAAAAAGATAGTTCCCGCAGACGGATTCTCTCTCCTGTTCTGAATAAAGAAACGAATGCCGCCTACATAGACCACGTTTCCCACAACAATCTTGATCAGAAGCAGTACCAATGCAATAAACAATGAAAAAACGGACCATAATACTCCAAACCAGTATCCCAACCCATCAAACAGACTTGACAACCAGCCCTGATATCCATAAGCAGGAAGAATATCGGTGTAATCTCTGATCTTCAACATGATCTCTTTTTTCGGTCCATCCGGCTCCATCATCAGCACAAGTGTCAAAATCAATGCCATGCCTACGCACATCCAGTAATTTTTATAAAAATTCATCTTTGCATTGTTTTTCAGCTGTCCTCTTGTCCAGTTCGGCATCTTTTTCCTCCATTTCCGGCTCACTGTTTTGTTCTGTGGCCTGTTTTTTATTATACTTCTGAATGAAAGGAAAATCTACCGAATCCTTTGATATTCCGGAAAATACTTTTCAAAGCTCTTCTGCAGGCAGTCCCTTGTTTCTTTTTCCATCTGGCGATAGCGCTTCATCAGGGACTTTCCTTTTTCTGTCACCGTACATTTTCCACCACTTTTTCCGCCGTGCCTGCGCTCCAACAACTCATAGCCCAGTTCTTTTTCTGCCCGGTTGATGATCTTCCAGCCTTTGCTGTAGGACATTCCCATTTCCCCACAGGCATCCTTCATGGACTCCGTCACCAGAATGTGCTCCATCAAAATGACCAGTCCCGGTCCAAATACCAGATCTTCCTGATATATTTTAATTTTTAATGTCGGATGAAACATCTCTCACATCCTCCTATTCTTCTAAAAGCAAAATTCGTTTCGGGTCCACCTGTACCCACTGCGGGATCTGTGTCTGTTCCCGCTCCATCTTCATCCACATATTTTCTTTCGGATTTTCTCTGTTTCGAAATAAAATCGTCCACTCAAACGGCGCGCGTACCTCGCGGTCCACAGCCACCGGAATTTTATTCTCACTATCATGTGACGAAGCATCCGCCGGATGAAAATCATGCGCCCGAATTCCTACATGGGTGATTTTTTCTGAAACTTTCCGGTCTACCGTCAATTCCACACCCCAATCCATTGCATACACTTTATGCATTCCACACTTTTTTGCTCTCGAAATATTTTTACATCCTGTCAGCCTCGCTGCAATAACACGCTCCGGCTGTTCAAACAGTTCTTTCGTATCTTTTGAAACCAGAATTTCGCCCTGCCCCATCACCATCGTTCTGTCACACAACTTGTATATTTCATCCCGGTCATGACTTACAATGATTGTCGTTTTTCCAAACTCCCGGAGATGTTGTTTCAACTCAAACTGGAGTTCTTCTTTTAAGTAACTGTCCAGTGCAGAAAACGGCTCGTCCAAAAGGAGCAGTTCCGGTTCACAAGCCAGTATCCTCGCCAGGGCCACTCTCTGCTGCTGTCCTCCAGAAAGACGGGCGGGATAGCCGGATGCCAGCTCTGACAGATGAAATTTTTCCATCATTTCCATTGCCCGCTCTCTTTTCGCCGCCTTTTTCCCTGGATTCCTGCTTCAATATTTTGAAGCACTGTCATATTGGGAAATAAGGCATAACTCTGAAACAAATATCCCACACTGCGTTTTCTGGGCGGCAGATTTACTTTATGACCTCTGTGAAACAATTCCCGTTTTCCCAGGCAGATTTTTCCCGAATCGGGTGTCTCGATTCCGGCAATCGCTTTGAATGTCATACTTTTTCCGCAGCCTGAAGCTCCCAGAATCCCGATACATCCGCCTTCTGCCTGAAATTGTATATGCAGGGGAAAGTTCTTGAGTTTTTTCTCAAAATTCACTTCTAATACGTTCATCTGTACTACCTCCGGCTAAATTTCTGAAATCCGTGCGTGACTGCATTCATTCCTGTCACTACCAGGAATGAAATGATCACCAGAATCCACACATACTGATGCGCTTCTTCCATATTTCCGGCTGACACCGCGGAATAGACTGCAAGCGGAAGCGTTCTGGTCTCTCCTGCAATATTTCCTGCGATCATGGCGGTTGCTCCAAACTCTCCTAATCCTCTTGCAAATGCAAGGATTCCGCCTGACAAAATTCCGGACATAGCGTTTGGAAACCATACTTTCCAGAAAATGCACCATTCGGACATCCCAAGCGTCCTGCCTGCATAAAGGAGGTTTTCATCTACCTGCTGCAGCGCTCCTCTTGCCGAACGGTACATCAAAGGGAACGAAATCGCCACTGCTGCCAATACTGTTGCCTGCCATGAAAATGCAATCTTTGTTCCGAAAAATTCCAGAAAAAATCTTCCCGCCGGGCGTTTTACCCCAAAGATGTACAACAGGAAAAATCCTGCCACAGTAGGCGGCAGGACAAGAGGAAGCGTCAGAATACCGTCACAGACCAGCTGCAGCTTTCTGCTGCGGATACGCTCCACGCCATATGCGGCTGCCAGTCCCAGAAAAAAGTGATCACAATGGACACAGAAGCCGTTTTCATAGAAACAATGATCGGTGAAATCTCCATGTGCTCTCCTTCCCCAGTTACTCTGCATTCTTCTGAAAACCGTAGGATTCAAATACTTTCAGCGCCTCTTCGGACTGTAAAAACTCTACAAATTTTTCTGCTGCGTCTTTGTGCTTCGATGCGCTTACCACGCCGACCGGATAGATTGCAGGCTCTGCCAGACTGTCTTTCGGTGCTTCTGCCACTACTTTCACCTTATCTGTAGTTGCTGCATCTGTCGCATACACGATTCCGGCGTCTGCACTGCCCTCTTCTACCCATTTTAAAACTTCTGTAACATTGGTTCCGAGACTTGCCTTTGCAGACACTGTATCCCAGATTCCCAGATTGGTCAGCACTTCTTTCGAATACTGTCCTACCGGAACACTTTCCGGATCTCCGATTGCGATCACATTTGCTTTGGTAATATCCTCAAAGTTCTGCAGATCCAGCGTAGAATCTGCTGCTGTGATCAGTACGATCTGATTCTGAAGAAGATCTACCACAGAGTCCTTCTCCACCAATCCCTGCTCCGTCAGCGCATTCATCTGCTTCGTCGCCGCTGACATAAAGACATCTGCCTCAATCCCCTCTTCGATCTGTGTCTGTAATTTTCCCGAACTGTCATAGGTGCCTTTTACGGTAATATTCGGATTTTCCTTTTCAAACATAGGAAGCAGTTCTTCTTCATAAGAATATTCCAGACTCGCTGCAGCAGCCACCAGTAATTCTACCGGTTTTTCCTCCTGCTTTGTTTCTTTTGTCTGTTCTTCTGTTTTTACTTCTCCGCATCCTGCAAGCAGGGAACCTGTCAATGCTGCCAGTGCCAGAATACTCCAGATTTTTCTTCGTTTCATCTCATACCTCCTCGTTTTGTGTTTTTCTTTTATTATACATCAAGTTATTTTCAAAAACAACTTGATGTGTAAATCGCGCAGGCGTTGAATCTCCTGAGAAATCAGCGCCTGCTCATTTTCTTTTCTTTTATTTTCTTTTCT
>ENA-OQDE01000594-OQDE01000594.1-human-gut-metagenome-genome-assembly--contig:-NODE-594-length-20000-cov-4.466613_pt1 | contig 20000 bp, 22 predicted proteins | sample MGYA00242768_ERZ504595 | MGnify/ENA primary metagenome ERZ504595 (study PRJEB26092, sample SAMD00036307) | human gut metagenome | host: Homo sapiens | study: EMG produced TPA metagenomics assembly of... | reverse complement strand
TTTTTTTATTTTTATGTATTTCTATCCTTTTTGCTTTCCATAGATTCCAAAATCATATATAATAGGAAAAGTATTTGTAACTGCTTATTTCACAGTAACTTAGCCAAAATTCATTCCAGATTGCCTGCGGCAATGGAATTTTGGCTTGTATGCCTCGGGATTTTGGCATATTCATGCCAAAACACCTCGCGGGATAGTGGTGTATGAACAGTAACCACAGTTACAATTATTTTTTTAGAATTGCTATAATCCCGGAGTACATTTCCATAACAGAAAATGCTATAATATCAGGGACAGCAAATTATAAAGATATCTATCAGGAGATTTAAACAGACAATGAATCAGAAAGCATATAAAGCACTTGAATATTATAAAATCATCAATATGCTGACAGACAAGGCTTCCTCTTCCATGGGAAAAGAAATCTGCCGGAAGCTGGAGCCATCCACAGATATTGATGAAATCCGACATATGCAGACTCAGACCAGAGATGCACTTACCCGTCTTTTTCAGAAAGGAAATATTTCCTTTGGCAGCGTCAAAGATGTGCGTGGTTCTCTGAAACGTCTGGAAATCGGAAGTTCTCTGGGGATTGGTGAACTTCTTGCCATCTGCAGCCTTCTTGAGAACACCAATCGTGTCAAAGCTTATTCCAGAAGTGAGCGCGGTGATTCTCTCCCGGACTCTCTGGACGGGATGTTCGAGGCACTGGAACCACTGACTCCTCTTACAACAGAGATCCGCAGATGCATCCTCTCAGAAGATGAGATCAGTATGATGCAAGCAGCAACCTCCGCCAGATTCGAAGAAACATGAAGATTACCGGAGACAGGATCCATACACAGCTCTCCTCTCTCGTAAACGGAAGTGCCCGCAATTATCTGCAGGATTCCGTTATTACCATGAGAAACGGACGCTACTGCATTCCAGTCAAGGCAGAATACAAAGGACAGGTTCCGGGTATGGTACACGATCAGTCCTCCACAGGTTCTACTTTATTTATCGAACCTATGGCAATCGTAAAACTAAATAATGACATCCGCGAGCTGGAACTGGAAGAACAAAAAGAGATTGAAGTGATCCTTTCCACCCTGAGCCAGCAAACTGCAGAACAGACCGACTCTATCCGCGCAGATCTTAATATCATGGTACAGCTTGACGTCATTTTTGCCAGAGCATCCCTTGCCATGGATATGAATGCAACAGAACCAATCTTCAATGATGAAGGACGCATCCGTCTGAAACAGGCACGCCACCCTCTCATTGATAAGAAGAAAGCTGTTCCCATTGATATCCGTCTCGGCGATGATTTCGACTTGCTTGTTATCACCGGTCCGAACACCGGTGGTAAAACTGTATCTTTAAAGACTGTCGGACTTCTCACTCTCATGGGCCAGTCCGGTCTTCATATTCCCACACTGGACCGCTCAGAGCTTGCACTGTTTGAAGAAGTTTATGCTGATATCGGTGATGAACAGAGTATTGAACAGTCATTAAGTACATTCTCCTCACATATGACCAACGTGGTTTCTTTCCTGAAAAAAGCCAACCGTCACTCTCTTGTCCTTTTCGATGAGCTTGGTGCAGGTACAGATCCGACAGAGGGTGCTGCCCTTGCCATTGCGATCCTTTCCCATCTTCATGAACAGGGAATCCGCACTATGGCAACCACCCATTACAGTGAGCTGAAGGTATATGCACTCTCCACCTCAGGTGTAGAAAATGCCTGCTGCGAATTTGACGTGGAAAGCTCCGCCCGACCTACCGCCTGCTGATCGGTGTTCCCGGGAAAAGTAATGCATTCGCCATTTCTTCCAAGCTTGGACTTCCGGACTATATCATCGATAAGGCCAAAGAACAGATCAGTGAACAGGATGAATCTTTCGAAGATGTTCTCAGTTCCCTGGAAAGCAGCCGTATAACTATTGAAAATGAACGCCGCGAGATTGAACAGTATAAACAGGAAATTGCCTCTCTGAAATCCGAAATGGAATCCAAGCAGGAGAAGTTGAACGAGCAGCGAGACCGCATCATCCGTCAGGCCAATGAGGAAGCTCATGCAGTTCTCCGCGAAGCCAAGGAATATGCAGACCAGACTATGAAGATGTTCCACAAATTCCAGAAAGACCATGTGGATCTCTCTGCTGTGGAAAAAGAACGCCAGAATCTGCGCAAACATATGAATAAAGCAGAGAAAGGCATGACTCAGAAAACTGCTGCAAAGAAACCGAAGAAGGAACTCACAGCCAAAGATATCTCCCTCGGAGATGCAGTTAAGGTTCTCAGCATGAATCTGAAAGGCACTGTCAGCAGCCGTCCGGACAACAAAGGTTTCCTCTTCGTACAGATGGGTATCATCCGTTCCAAGGTTCACATCTCTGATCTGGAACTGATCGATGAAGCAGAGATCACCACACCAACCATGCAGCGTACAGGTGCAGGTAAAATCCGCATGTCAAAAGCAGCCCATGTATCCACAGAGATCAACCTGCTTGGCAAAACAGTAGATGAAGCAGTTGCAGAGCTTGACAAATATCTGGATGATGCTTATATCGCTCATCTGAAATCTGTCCGTATTGTTCATGGTAAAGGAACCGGTGCTCTGAGAAAAGGTGTACACAATTATCTGAAGCGCCAGAAGCATGTGGAATCCTTCCGCCTTGGAGAATTCGGCGAAGGAGATGCAGGTGTTACTATTGTAGAATTTAAGAAATAGGAGGGACCGCCATGGTTTCCAAACAGAAAATCCTTATTGTTGATGATGATAACAATATCGCAGAGCTTATTGCCCTGTATCTTACCAAAGAATGCTTCGAGACAAAAATCGTAAATGACGGAGAAGAAGCGTTAAGGGAATTTGCCTCCTTCCGCCCGGATCTGATCATTCTGGATCTGATGCTTCCCGGAATTGACGGTTATCAGGTATGTCGTGAAATCCGACATACCTCTGATGTTCCCATCATTATGCTTTCAGCAAAAGGCGAAACCTTTGACAAGGTTCTCGGACTTGAACTGGGTGCAGATGACTATATGATCAAACCCTTTGATTCCAAGGAACTGGTTGCCCGTGTACGTGCTGTCCTGCGCCGTTTCCAGGTTAAACAGCCATCGCCTTCTTCCAGTGAAAAATGTGTTACTTACCCGGATCTGACTGTTAATCTGACAAACTATGCAGTCACATATATGGGTCGTCAGGTTGATATGCCGCCAAAGGAACTGGAACTTCTCTATTTTCTTGCAGCATCACCAAACCAGGTATTTACCCGTGAACAGCTTCTGGATCACATCTGGGTTATGAATACATCGGTGATACCCGTACTGTAGACGTTCATATCAAACGTCTTCGTGAAAAGATCAAAGACAATCCTCACTGGTCCATTGCCACCGTATGGGGAATCGGATACAAATTTGAGGTGAAAAATCCATGAAACAGCATCATCTTTCCACAAAATTCCTGAGATTTTATATTCTCATCGGAATTTTGGGATTTTTCCTCATAACCCTCGGCGGTTCTTATATGGTGGAAAAGCATCTGGAACACTCTTTAAGTGCCGCACTTTATACAGAAGCGCACAATATCGCATCTAACGAAGCAGTTAAAAGCAATATCTCTTCCAGTACAGTAGATACTCTTCAGGAACACTTATGTGCAATTTCCGATTTTCAGGATGCTGTATTGTGGATCATCAACAGTAACGGTGAAATCATTGTAAGTACACAGAAAAATATTGACGTCCGGGATCCAATCCCACTGAAAAATTCGATGCTTCCAAATGGGGAAGCAACTATTATCAGATTGGAAAGTTTTATGGTTTCTTTAAAACAGATCATTTGAGTGTTATTGCCCCGATCACCTCTGATATGGAAACCAAAGGTTACGTAGCAATCCATTATTCGATGACAAACCTTTATCAGAGCCGAAGCAGTATTCTTTTTATCATGCAGGTAATCTTTCTCCTGTGCTATGCAGCCACCAGTCTTCTGCTCTGGGTTTACAGCCACTACATACGTAAGCCCCTGGCCAGGATCATGAAAGGTGCCAGTGAATATGCAGGAGGTAATCTTGCATATAAAATAGACGTTACTTCTGATGATGAAATGGGATATCTTGCCAAAACTCTGAATTATATGTCCGATGAACTGAACAAAAACGGAGAATACCAGCGTAAATTCATTGCAAATGTCTCTCATGATTTCCGTTCTCCTCTTACCTCCATCAAGGGATATGTCAATGCCATACTGGACGGTACCATCCCATATGAAATGCAGGAACGGTATCTGAAAATCATCGCTTTTGAATCTGAACGTCTTGAAAAACTCACCCGCAGTCTTCTGACTCTGAATGAACTGGATATGAAAAAACGGATGATGCACATCCAGCGTTTTGATATCAATGATACCATCAAAAACACAGCAGCTACATTTGAAGGCATCTGCACCAGCCACCAGATCCGCCTGGAGCTGCTTCTCTCCGGACATGAACTTTATGTCAGACTGATATGGAACAGATTCAGCAGGTCCTTTACAACCTTCTTGATAATGCCATTAAATTCAGCAATGATAATTCTTCTGTTCAGATTGAAACAACTGTAAAAAGTGGTAAGGTCTTTGTTTCTGTAAAAGATTACGGAACCGGCATTCCCAAAGAAAGTCTGGGCAAAATCTGGGATCGTTTCTACAAGATTGATGCTTCCCGCGGAAAGGACCGTAAAGGCACCGGACTCGGACTCTCTATAGTCAAAGAGATCATCAATGCACATAACCAGAATATTGATGTGATCAGTACAGAAGGTGTGGGAACCGAATTTATCTTTACTCTGGAGAAAACGAAATAAATTTCTTTCACTTGAAAAATATTGTCTTAAATATACCTGTAACAACCCTCTTACCTGGAGCGTGTCTGAGAGAACTGCTATAAAAATACCGTAACAAAAGTATATATCATTTACTTTTATTACGGTATTTTTTTATTCTATGGCAATCCTCGTAAATAATACATTTAAGACATTTCACCCACCTTAACTAAACGGTGTTCTCAGCATTCTGTCTTCATTTACGAGATAGATTCCTCTCGGTGTGATCCTGATTTCAGGAATCACAGGAAGTGCCATAAATGACAGGGTAATAAACGGATCAAATCCTTCTTTCACTCCCATCTCATGGGCCTTCGGAATCATTTTTGCAAGTGCTTCATTTACACTCTCGTAGCCGGCATCGCTCATCAGTCCCATGACAGGAAGTGGTAAGGTTCCATAAATCTCTCCATTGCATACCAGAGTATAACCACCTTGCATCCGCATCATTTCTTTTACAGCAATAGCCATATCACGATCATTATCTCCTACTACAATAATATTGTGGGAATCATGAGAAACACTGGAAGCAATGGCTCCGCCGCGGATTCCATAGCCTTTTACAATGCCCACTCCCATCTTGCCCGTATTCTTATGACGCTCGATCACTGCAATCTTCTGATATTCCCCGTCCGGAGCAAAATATTTCTCACCATCCGATTCTATCCATGGAACCTCTTCCAGAACATCCCTTGTCACAATCTGTTTTTCAAGCATCTGAATCACTCTTGCCTTTGTTCCCGGATGTTTCAGTTTCAGACGTTCCTCACTGAACCCAGATACATGAACTGTATTTTTCAGATATGGAGGACATGGTTTCAATTCTGCTTTCTCATCTTTAATGATCTTCTTACCACAATGATATACATCTACAACATTCAGATCTGTCACATTATCCAGAATAACAAAATCTGCCTGTCTTCCGGGTGCAATCATTCCAAGTCTGTATAAACCATAGCATCTTGCAGGCTGAATCGTCGCCATCTGCAGTGCTTTCTCAACCGGGAGTCCAAGCTGTACAGCCCGCTTCACATTATAATTGATATGCCCCTCTTTACGGATTTCTTCGATGTGCTTATCATCCGTACAGAAGCAGAAACTGGAAGTATCTGTATGGTGTTCCACAATCCCCTTCACAATAGCATCCAGATTTCTCGCTGCACTTCCCTCACGTATCAGTACCTGCATTCCATTTCTTGCCTCAGCCATTGCATACTCATAATCCACACACTCATGATCTGTATCAATTCCGCCAAGTACATATGCAGCCAGATCCCAGGTGCCAGAAACGGTGCATGACCATCCTTCACTCTGTCCTGAAACAGCTGGAGCTTTTCATGCATTGCAACACTTCCGTTAATCACAGAAGGCGCATCCATCACTTCACCAAGTCCCAGAATCCTCGGATGTTCCAGATATCCCTTCATCTTTCCTGCTGTAAGAATACACCCGTTATCATCCACATGAGTCGCCGGAACACAGGAAGGCATCATTACATATACATTCGCCGGTGCATCTTCTGTCTGATCCAGGATATAATCAATTCCATCTGTACCGGATACATTTGCAGACTCATGAGGATCTACAATAAATGTTGTAGTTCACACTGTGCAGCCTGCCGGACCAGCTCACCCGGCGTCACCAGAGTAGATTCCAGATGCAGATGACTGTCGATAAATCCCGGACAGATCACTTTTCCTTCCAGATCAATCTCTGTCTCTCCTTCATATGTACCGACTCCGATCACAATTCCATCTGCAACAGCCACATCACCATCAATAAATTCTCCCGTACCAGAGCTGAACACACGCCCATTTTTAAACACCAACTCAGCCTTCTCAATACCTCTTGCCATCTGCGAATACCTGCGATACATCTCAAGTTCCATAAAAAAACCTCCCTTCGCTCCCTTGAAAGCCCTCCTGCGCCACACATTCATTATTACAGTAAAGCTTCCAATATATTATCATATTTACTTGTTTTTTCAGACTTTTTATTGTCCCAATCATTTTTTTCTATATATTTCATTATATATTATCATCTGTCTTTTTAATTTGCAACCTGTTTTTTCTTTACCAAAGCAACTTTCCATCAACTTTTAACGGCTTTACAAAAAGGCTGCCGGATATCTCCTGCAGCCTTTTCATATCACTTACATCTCTATATTTACATCATATAATCTTTGATCACATCATGATCTCTGAGTACTTTCTCGACCACAGTTCCCTTAACAGCTTTCAAAAGCGGTTTCTTCAGCATATCCAGTGGTCCCGGAAGTTCGATCTCCAGTGGAGATTTTCCATCCATCAGCTTCACACTGCTATCCAGTAATTCTCTGATATCATAAACACTGCCCCATACTTCCGGCACACCTCTGTCAACACCAAGAAGTCCATATACAGCCTCCATAGCAGTTCTTACGGAATATTCAGTAGTAAATACAGTATCTCTTGGTGTATCGGCAAACTGTCCGAGGAATGCGAAGTTTACACAGCCATCCGGAATAACATCAGGTCTGTCACCCTTTGTTCTCGGCATAAAGAATGCTGTAATATAAGGCATCATGTCGGTACACAAACTGCACTGTTCTCAGCCATGTCTTCAATCTGGTCAACCGGAACGCCAAGATGATACAACCATTCTTCTGTGATCTCCTTACCTGTACACTCCTTCATAGGCTTCTTGATATAATCACCAGGTACATCTGTAAACAGACCATATACCCATACACAAACCTTGTCTTTATCCTGATCCTTGAACTGTCCCTGTCTGTTGATTGTCCAGCTTAATAACCAGCTGGAATCCTGACAGCTTACAATACCGCCTGTAACAACCTTGCCTGTTCTTGGATCACGTTTGCAGATATCTGTAATATAAGGAATGATCTTATCATCCAGAGTAGTCACTGTTGCAGACTCCCAATTTGTCTTAGCAATATCAGAACAGAATTTCTCAGGATGTCCGAAGGACGGATCCTGTTTTGCAATATTTTTCCAGAGGCTCCAGCATCCGCTTGTACGAACTTCTGCGTCTCCATTCGGTGCATGGTTTTGATCGCCGTAGATGGTTCCCTCTGTACAGCTTCCGTTTGTCACAAATACAAGATCATTCTCTGTAAGAACAATTCCCTTTTCTACGCCATTCACCTTACACTCGATTGCTTTTGCAATCTTCTTATTGCCTTCAAACTCAAAGAGTACGTTTGTAACCTCTGTATTGAACTGGAATTCAACGCCTGCTTCTTCCAGATATTTCTGCATTGGCAGGATCAGAGATTCGTACTGATTATATTTTGTGAATTTCAGGGCACTGAAATCCGGAAGTCCGGAAATGTGATGGATAAATCTCTGGAAGTATAATTTCATTTCCAGTGCACTGTGCCAGTTCTCAAATGCGAACATGGTTCTCCAGTATAACCAGAATGTGGAATCAAATACTTCATCGTCAAATACATCTTCAATTGTCTTGTCATAAAGATCTTCATCCTTTGTCATGAACAGCTTCATAATCTCCATGCAGCCCTTCTGGCTCAGATTGAATTTACCGTCTGTATGAGCATCCTTGCCTCTCTCTTTTGTTGCACGACAGAGAGAATAGTTGGGGTCTTCCTTATTCAGCCAATAATATTCATCAAGTACAGATACACCAGGTGTTTCAATGGATGGAATACTTCTGAAAAGATCCCATAAGCACTCGAAATGATTTTCCATCTCACGACCCCCACGCATCACATATCCGCGGCTCGGATCAAAGATACCGTCACATGCTCCGCCTGCAATATCCATTGCTTCCAGAATGTGGATATTCTTTCCGGGCATCTGTCCGTCACGTACAAGGAAACAGGCTGCTGCAAGAGAAGCCAGTCCGCTTCCTACGATATAAGCATGTTTATCATCTACGCCTTCCGGCTTTCTTGGACGTGCAAATGCTTCATAGTTACCGTTTGTATAATAAATTCCCTTACTGTTTTTCTCATATTTTCCACGTTCTGTATTGCGATATTCACTTGTATTATGAAGTGCGTCATAATCTTCTTTTTTCTTTGTCTCAGCTGTTTTATACTTCTTTCCTGCTGCCACTGCTGCCACGCCTGCTCCAACTGCCAATGCGGATACAAGTCCTAAACCTTTATTTTTACTCATAATACACATCCACCTTTCTTCAATTCTTCTTTAGAAGTTCTTTCAGCTCTGTGATTTTAAATGCTTTTCGTTCTCTCTGTTTTACCCATTTCCCGGAAACTCTTTTGCCTGCCGTAAATCTCCTGATTTCCCGGCAAGACAGCTTCATGACTTTTACATTCTTATCTGTATGTTTCCCATATCATAAGCATTTCATCCGTCTGAATTATCTGTTTGTTGCTATGGCTGTATATTAACAGTAAAAATATAATTCTACAATTTACAAAAGCCGCCGAATGATAAGTTTTTTATCACTCTGCGGCTTTTGTAAAGAATTTTGATGTAATTATATTTCCGTATTTTTTTATACTATTTTTTTATACTATTTTTCTATATTATTTTTCTGAAAGTTATGAATGGATGTAGTCACTGTATCGTGAAGCGTCAGATCCATCATTCTTACCAGATCTTCAATATTTTCTTTCATTCCTTCCCTGATCCACTCAAGCATGATTCCCACAAAACCATATTTATAGAAGTCTGCAATAAATTTCTTATCCTCTTCTGTGATATTCAGACCCTTGCTTTTTTCTTCCACCACACCCACGATCAGATCATAGGTTAATTTAAAAAGATAATTTTCTATCCGCTCCCTGTCCACATTTCTGTAAACATTCATAATAAACGGTTTGTTTTCCAGCACTGCCTCAAATATCTGGGTCAGCCCTTCTGTCCAGGACTCAGAAGTCTTTTTGCCCTGAAGGGCTTTTGTCCCATCTTCCACACAGGACCATTCAACCAGATCATAAATATCCTTGAAATGATAATAAAAAGCCATGCGGCTTATTCCACAGTCTGTGGTAATATCTGTTATCGTGATCTTGTCCAGAGGTTTCTTCAGAAGAAGCCGTTTCAGGGATTCTTCCAGAGCTGCTTTTGTGGTATTTGGCATATAACTCCTCCTGTCTGCTTACTGTGATTATTTCCAGTCGTAGTTTCTCAGGTGTCCTTCCAGATTCATGTGGTCAAAATTATTCTGGCGCAGTGCCTCGTACAGAACGATTGCTACGGAATTGCTCAGGTTCAGAGAACGGATATCTCCGATCATAGGGATTCTTACACAGGTTTCCTGATTATTGACCAGAATGTCCTCCGGGATTCCTGCGCTCTCTTTTCCAAACATAATGTAGCAGTCTTCTTCATAATGAACATCAGTATAAGTCTGAGGTGCTTTTGTTGTTGCATAGTAAATCTTTGCCCCGGGATTCTTCTCCAGAAAGTCCTCAAAGTCCAGATATGTAGTTACATCCAGATCTTTCCAGTAATCCATTCCTGCTCTCTTTAAGGCTTTCTCACTTAAGGAAAATCCCAGAGGCTCGATAAGATGGAGTCTGGTTCCTGTTGCCACACAGGTACGGCCGATATTTCCTGTGTTTGCAGGAATCTCCGGCTCATGAAGTACAATATTTAATTTTGCCATTTTGTTTTTATTCCTCTTGTTATTAATCGTCTGTCTTTTCTTAGAAAATTGTCTCTTAAGTTTCCTGCAGTTACTCTTTGAGAAGTTGCTGCAGTTCATCCTCTGCCGGACGTTCCAGATAGCGGGCACTGCCGCCACTGTAGAGAAGCCGGTCATTGCCGCTGTTAGTCTGACCGATGACCTCTGCCATAAATCCCTCATTGCGAAGTCTCTGTACCAGTGCTTCACCTCCGCAGATTCCAATCAACACTGCTCCATCTGCCTGAAGCTTATATGGATTCAGGTCAAAAATCTCGCACACTTCTATGGTCTCCTGACGAATCGGTACCTTACGGAAGTCTGCTTCCAGTCCTACTTCTGAAGCTTCTGCCATCTTCCAGAGCGCACTTAAAAAGCCGCCCTCACCCATAGCATATAATGCGCTGGCATCTGCCTCCTGCGCAATTTTCCAGACAATACTGCCGGCTCCATAATCGTCCCGAAGTGAAACGCAATTCTGAATAAAACCGGCAGAGAATCTCTCTGCCAGTTTGTCCTTTTTATTTTTTGCTATTACAGAGGTTCCTTTCAGAGCCACCGGACATGCCACCACCAGTTCATCTCCCGGTTTCAGGCATCCGGTTATTTCTGCCCTCAGAGCCTCCATTGCCGCCTGTCCCAGTCTCATTCTTTTCCTCCGAAAATTTATTATACGATCAAAGACAGAACTGTCGGCACTACCATTGCCAGTACCAGAATGATTGCAATAATTGCTGTGATCACTTTACGGTTCTTTGGATTAAACATTCCCATTTCTCTTCACCTCTTTAATCTCTGTTCAGGTTCTCAAACACATCTTTCGTCACATCTGTCACATGAGCGTTGTTAGTCAGCGGATCACGGTCTGCATAGTTAAACAGCAGCACTGTTCCATCTGCAAATATTTCCATATGTGCATTCTTTGCCACTTTTTCCCGTTTTCTAAAGTCCCATATCTGTCTCTCAAAAGGCTTCTGGTTTCTGGCAAAGCCAGGACGGCTTTTCAGGTTTTCTCTCAGATAGAGATCATATACCATCTGGTCTTTTACCTGATTCATGGAAATCTCCGGCATATTCTCCAGAAATTCCAGCAGAATCTCATACCTTCGCATTCTTGTATGAGAAATATCACCATAGCCTTTTTCCATGTAAAAACTACCCAGTCTCTCGTAAATTGAGAAAGCATCCGGAAAAATTTTTCCAGATATTCAAGTGTATTCTGGAATTGTCCACTATTATAATACACTTCCACCATATTTTCCACAGTTTTCAGCTTCAAAACGTGATCATAATCCAGCCATTTCGTGGAGAGTACCTCATAAGGCTCCTGTGTTTTGTATACAATACCATATTCCCTGCACATCTCCATCATGTGGGAACCCTTTAACACCTTCAAAAAACCCAGCTGAAGCTGCTGTGGTTTCAGTGCATAGACATCATTAAAAGAATGTCGGAAGCTGTCATAATCTTCATAGGGAAGTCCCGCGATCAGATCCAGATGTTGGTGGATATTTCCAAAGCTGTGGATCCTGTCAACGATTCCTTTCAGTTTTTCAAAGTCCATAGTTCTGTGAATTGCCTTAATCGTATCCGGATTTGTTGACTGTACTCCGATCTCCAGCTGAATCAGACCCGGACGCATGGTGGACATTTCCTGCAGTTCCTCTTCTCTTAACAGATCTGCTGAAATCTCGAAATGGAAGTTTGTCACACCATTATCGTGTTCATTAATATACTTCCAGATTGCCATTGCATGATCATGTTTACAGTTAAAGGTACGGTCTACAAACTTTACCTGCGGAACCTTATTATCTATAAAAAACTGCAGCTCTTTCTTTACTGTCTCTGTGTCTCTGAAACGTAGTTTCTTATCAATGGAAGAAAGACAGTAACTGCAGGAGAAAGGACATCCTCTGCTGCTTTCATAATAAATGATCCTGTTCTTAAACTCGGACAGATCTTTGTAAATGAATGGAATACTGCTTAAGTCCATGATCTGGCGCCATCCATTATGTATAATCTGATCTCCGTCTCTGTAACAGATTCCTGTCATATCTTTCAGGTTCTGCGGATTTTTTTCCACATAATATCCGGCAAGTTCTTTAAATGTTTCTTCACCTTCCCCGACCATAACACCTTTAAATTCTGAGTTTTCTGTCAGGAATTTCTCCGCATCATAAGAAACTTCCGGACCGCCGGCCCAGAAGTCGGCGCCCGGAAGAATCTTTATCAGATCTGCCATCAGTTCTTTTACAAAAGAAAGGTTCCAGATATAACAGGACACGCATACCACATCAGGATGCTCCAGATAAATATCACGCATGATATCATCTTTCTGCTGGTTGATGGTATATTCCTTTAATACAATATGATCTGCGTAATCGGATGCATATGCCTGCAGATCATAAACAGCAAGATTGGAATGAATATATTTTGCATTGCATGCCGCTAATAAAATCTTCATAAATCTTTAGCCTTCCAATGCACTCTTCAGCTCTTCTTTGGAAGTAAGACCTACGAAGCGTTTCACTTCCGCACCATCTTTAAACAGGATCAGTGTCGGAATGCTGACTACACGAAACTGCTGTGCAAGTGCCATATTCTGATCTACGTCTACTTTTCCTACTGCGTATCCCTCTTCTGCCAGTTCTTCTACAACCGGACCCTGACGCATACATGGTCCACACCATGTTGCCCAAAATCTATAAGAACCGGTTTCTCAGATTTTAATACTTCTGTTTCAAAATTTGCTGTTGTAATCTCTTTTGCCATGATTTATATCTCCTTTGCTTATTCTTTATAAAAATTTGCAATGTAAGTTCTCTGGTTTTATAATATCAACACTATAACCCTGTTAAATTTTCAGTTTTTATTTTAGATTTTTATTTTAAAGATCTTACATACTTCCCTGCATTAATACCTGCCTGTGCTCCCTCATACACAGCTTTCGCCACCTGAAGAAGTCCACCTGTACAGTCACCTGCCGCATAGAGTCCCGGGATGGTTGTTTCCATATTTTCATTAACTTTAATGTTGCCTTTTTCCGTAAGTTCAGCTCCCATCTGGCGGGCAATCTCAGTACTGCCTGCAGTTCCCATTGCAATAAATACACCCTCTGCAGGACAGAAATCATTTGCCTGCTGACCTGCTTCTGCATTTATTTCCTCCGCCTGCACATCAGGTTCAAGACGGATTCCGGATACCAGATCATCGCCCTCTACAGACTGGATCTTCATTGTGTTTACACTGATATTTTCTTCAGGTGTAAATTCCGGTTCTTCACCGTTTGTATAAATGGTTACTGTAGAAGCAGTATTAGACAATTCCTTTGCTTCATGCATGGCGAAATCACCGTTTCCAAGAACTGCTACATCCTTGCCTCTGTAAAAGAAAGCATCGCAGATTGCACAGTAGCTGACACCTTTTCCCTCAAATTCTTTAACACCCGGGATCTTCGGTGCAGCGCGCTTACTTCCTGTTGCAAGAATCAGACTCTGAGTCTCGAATTCACCTTCTGTAGTTTTTACCACAAAAGTATCAAACCCGCCGACTCCCAGAACCTGTGCATCCAATATTCGTACGCCCAGTGCTTTCGCCTGAGCGATTCCTGTATCATATAATTCCTGACCGGACAGCGGATGTTCCAGTCCGTAATAGTTTTCTATTTTCTCTGCTTTTTCCAAAGCACCGATCCCATTATTGATCACCAGGGGATCCAGATTTCCACGAACTGCATAAAGCGCAGCGGAAATTCCTGCAGGTCCGGCACCTATGATTATCACTTTTTCCAAATTCTGTCACCTGCTCTCTGTGATTGTTCTCAATACACTGTGATATACACTCTGAATACAGCAATTAATTATTATGATCAATTCCAATAAATCATCAACTGTCATTTAACCTGTTCTGCTTTTCAGTATAATCATCAGCTATTGTTACTATACTACGTTTCCTGAAAAAATCCATGATTTTATTTGGATAATTTTGGTATAATTTGGTCAAAGTTCCCACCACTGCTTATTGCTTTCTGCAACCTCCGCAGGGGACTTACTTGATTCGGTTAAATAAGTTTCTCGATTCAGCGACATAATAAATAAAAGCGAAGTGCTGTTCACTCATGAATCATGCATTTCGCTTTTATACATTATTTTGTATGATTTATTTATCCAACCAGAGGATATTTGTCTGTAAGTTCTTTGACGATTGCCTTTGCCTTTTCCTGGCTGCCTTCTTCTTTTAAGGTCATAGCAATTGCTTCTGCGATCTTGTCCATATCTTCCGGTTTCATGCCTCGTGAAGTAACTGCTGCTGTTCCGAGACGTACACCGCTTGTAACAAATGGAGACTGGGGATCATTTGGAATTGCATTCTTATTGCAGGTAATGTTTACTTCATCAAGAAGATTCTCCATCTGCTTGCCTGTAACGCCCAGACTTCTGAGATCTACAAGCATCAGATGATTGTCTGTGCCACCGGAAACAATATCAATTCCTCTCTTCTGAAGCCCTTTGCAAAGTGCCTGCGCATTCTCAACAATCATCTTTGCATAGTCCTTAAATTCCGGCTGAAGCGCTTCTTTGAAACATACTGCCTTGGCAGCGATCACGTGCATCAGAGGACCACCCTGGATTCCCGGAAATACTGCTTTATTAAAGTTAAATTTCTTTGCATTCTCTGCGCTGCTTAAGATCAGGCCGCCTCTTGGTCCACGCAGAGTTTTGTGTGTGGTTGTAGTCACAACGTCTGCATAAGGAATCGGGCTTGGATGCTGTCCTCCTGCTACCAGACCGGCGATATGAGCCATATCTACCATCAGATAAGCCCCAACTTCATCTGCAATCTCACGGAATTTCTTAAAATCAATGATTCTGGCATAGGCACTTGCACCTGCTACGATCAGCTTTGGTTTATTCTCAATTGCAATTCTTCTGACTTCTTCATAATCGATCACGCCGTCATCATTTACTCCATAATATACCGGCTTGAAGTAGGTTCCGGACATATTTGCAGGACTTCCATGTGTCAGATGTCCACCATGATCCAGATTCATACCCATTACAGTATCTCCCGGCTGCAGCATTGCAAAAAAGACTGCCATGTTTGCCTGTGCTCCGGAGTGTGGCTGTACATTTGCATATTCACATCCGAATAATTCTTTCGCACGTTCGATTGCAAGAGCTTCTACCTCATCCACGCAGGAACATCCGCCGTAAAATCTCTTCCCCGGATATCCTTCCGCATATTTATTGGTAAGAGGCTTCCCATTGCTGCCATAACTGCTTTACTTACCAGTTCTCTGAAGCAATCAGCTCAATATGGGAATTCTGGCGCGCAAGCTCCGCCTCGATCAGGTCTGCGATATCCTTGTCTGTCTTTGCTACGTCGTCGATTGAATACATCTTCGTGATCCTCCTTTGTTATACGCTCAGTAATTATTCCGATTATAACCAATTCTATCCATTGTGTCAATCCTCAAAAGACATTTGTCCGTGCACCAAAAATTTTATGGTATAAATCAGTATACTACAGATTATACAGATTAACTTGCATCAAGCGGATGTTCGCAACCTCCACAGGAGAGGGGATTTACTTGATTCGGTTAAACAGTAAAAACTGTGCTGTTTTTTCCATCAGATAGGAACTTATTTCTATTTTATTTCTTATAATTTTGCCCTATAGTTAAAATGATTATAGATTTTTAAAGGAGGTTCTTTTTATGCTTCAAAATACATATCACAATCCGCTTCTCCCTGGTTTTTATCCTGATCCTTCTATCTGCCGGGTAGGAGATGATTATTATATGGTTACTTCTTCATTCGTTTATTATCCGGGACTGCCGATTTTCCACAGTAAGGATCTGGTTCACTGGGAACAGGTTGGTCATGGAATCCACAGACCTGAGCAGCTTGACTATAAAAACTGCGAAACTTCTGAAGGATTATGGGCACCAAGTATCCGTTATCATAACGGAACTTATTACATCATTAACACTTTCGTATCTGCAGGACGTGAAGCAGACCGTGACAATTATATTATTACAGCAAAAAATCCTGCCGGCCCGTGGAGTAATCCGATTGTTGTAAAAGGTGCAGACGGCATCGACTCCAGTCTTTTCTTTGATGATGACGGTTCTCTGTGGTATGTAGGCAACTACATCAGTCCTGACTGCCTTTATGAAGGACATCATGGTATCTATCTGAACGAGCTTGATCCGGAAACCTTCCAGTTCAAGGGACCTCGTTACATTATCTGGGATGGTATAAAAACACGCAGTAAATGGATTGAGGCTCCGCATATTTACAAGAAGGACGGATGGTATTATCTCCTTGTTGCAGAGGGTGGTACTTTCGTAAATCACAGTGTACAGATGGCCCGCTGCCGTACAATTCAGGGAGATTACGAAATCTGCCCGAGAAATCCGATTGTTAGTCACAGACACATGCCTCTGTTGAACCCGATTTCTGTTACAGGACATGCTGATATTGTAGAAACTCAGAATGGTGAATGGTGGATGGTCCTTCTGGCTGTGCGTCCATATGAAGGAGGACATTATAATCTTGGCCGCGAGACCTTTATGGTTCCGATTATATGGGCCGAAGACGGATGGCCTATGGTTGACAATAAAACAGGACTTGTCCAGACAGAAGACCGTCTTCCGGATCTACCTAAGACCATTTATCCATTAATGCCTGAATCTGATAACTTCGAATGTGATACTCTGCAGATGCAGTGGAATACCATTCATCCGCCAGTTAAACAAATTTATTCTCTGACAGACCGCTTCGGATATCTGCGTCTGTATACAAGAAAAGAAGTTCTGAACGAAATCTGTCTTCCTTCTTTCATAGGACGCAGACAGCGTCACAAAGTATTCCTTGTAAAAACAGCTATGGAATTTACTCCTTCAAACGAAAACGAAGAAGCAGGAATTGCCCTTGTTCAGGATGATCGTTTCCATTATCTTATGATACTGACTCTGAAAAACCGAAAACCATTCCTTCAGGCTTACAAAACAGAAAATGGCATTAAATCTCTGCTCGCAGAAACCGAGATTAAAGATGTAAAACGCCTCTATCTCAGTGTTCAGGGTAACACTATTAATTATGATTTCTATTATGGATATACAGATCAGGAAATGATTCCGCTTATCAGAGGACTGAAAGCTTCTCTGTTAAGTTCTGTAGTAAATAACGGGTTCACCGGAACATACATTGGTATGTATACAAGTTCCAACCATCAATCAAGTACTAATCACGCTGATTTTGACTGGTTTAACTATCAGGGGGAATAAACTTCGGATATTACAAACAATAAACTTTCACAACTGAATAACTGCGTGTCGCATTATCGTTATTTCCAGTGATGAGTTAGATGCGCAGTTATTCAATTCAAGCAGAAATCTACTTGATTCTGTCAAAAAGCAAAAAAACTCTTGGACGGATGTTCATTTTTGCATCAGCCCAAGAGTTTTTTACATTTAATTTTTCATTTTCTATTTTACTTTAATGACAGCTTTTACAAGATCTGTTTTATTATTGACAGCTTCATCATACGCTTCCTGTATATGATCGAGGTCAAATTCATGGGTTACAATTCCCTTTACATTGATCGCACCACCTGATACGGCAGCGATTGCTTTTGGATAAATATTTCTGTAACGAAATACAGATTTGATTGTTGCTTCTTTATCCATAATCTGTGCAAAATTATAATTAATTTCTTCTTTTGCTGAAATTCCAACCAGCGTGATCACACCGCCTCTTCGTACAATAAACGGAGTCTGTGCAATTGTGACAGGTGATCCGGCTGTTTCAAAGACAACATCCGCACCACGGCCATTTGTAAGTTCTTCTATCTTCTTCAGTGCGTCCTCTTTCCCACTGTTAATCACTTCTGTTGCACCAATTTCCAGTGCTTTCTGCAAGCGTGCTTCTACAAGATCTGCCACAATGATCTTACCTGCTCCATGTGCTTTGCATGCAAGAAGAGTTACCAGTCCGATACATCCTGAACCGAGGATCACAACTGTATCTCCTGTCTTAACGCCGCCCTGTTCAGACGCATAAAAGCCTACAGAAAGTGGTTCAATAAGGGCTCCCTCTTTAGTGGAAACATTGTCCGGAAGTTTAAAGCACATATTTTCCGGAAATGCTATATATTCTTCATTACATCCCTGTACCGGAGGTGTAGCAAGAAATACTACATCCGGGCACAGATTATAATGACCTGATTTACACTGTTCACATTCCCCACATGTGATACCGGGTTCCAGTGCTACTCTGTCTCCAACTTTCAGCTTCTCTACCTCTTCGCCAACTTTTACGATTGTTCCTGCGCATTCATGTCCCAGCTATAATCTTCAGACAGATCTACTTTATAAGAACCGCAGCATCCATTATGGAAATAATGAACATCTGATCCACAGATTCCTACATATTCAAGAGATACCAGAACTTCTTTTTTACCAATTTCCGGCACCGGAATTTCTTTGATAATCATTTTGTCTATGCCCCTCATAAAAGCACCCTTCTGCATTGTCATATCTTTGTTCTCCTTTTCGCTTTATATTTTAAATTATTTTTAATTTGTTCTCTGACAGCTGTTCTCTTTATCAGAATGCTTTTTTTATCTGTTTTACCAGCGCATTTACATCTTCTGTCTTTACAAGAAACCTCTCTGTTCCATTAATCTCCAGGCTGTCATAGGTGTCATCATATGTATAATATTTCAAAGTCACTTCCGGAGCTTTTTCTGTATTTCTGTGGAATATTACAGACAATACTTCTTCTTTATCTGCTGCATCTTTTATCTTTTCAATCTCAGAGTCCAGCATTACGCCCTGAAGATCCTGATACAGATCAGTAAATTTCTCTTTCTTTACTGTCTTTTTGCCAAATTTGTAATTTCCATCGTCCAACTTCATGGTATAGGTTTTCTTTCCAATGCTCATATCCACACTGTCAAGTGTATCAATATTTACCAATGCCGGAATCTTCAGAATCAAATTAAATGGTTTCAGTTCCAGAAGACTGTTCACTGACTCTTTTGAAAGCAGATAAACAGCCTCTTCGTATCCTTTTACACATGCATAATAGTCACCATTCTCATCTGTATTTCCTATAAGAATTGTTGCTGTTGCATCTGCATCCTGCGTTTCTTTTGCTGTGTCATCGTTAACTGTATTTACAAAATCTACTGTAAAATATGTCTTTGTATTATCCAGTCCGGTATCTGTATTTGCTGCATCGACGCCGTTGCTGAGATCAAAAGCAGCCAGCACTCCAAACATTTCATACATATTCTCTGTGTTTACTGTTGCAATCTCATCATACGGATTGGTAATTTCCCAGTAGTCAAAATCCATCTTATAATCTGCCGGTTCCTGTTTGATCTGAAATACTTCTTCGCCGCCCTTTACAATGGAGAATCTGCGGATGGAATAGACAGACATTCTTGGATGTTCTACAGTTTTTAAATCTGTATTTTCTGTTTTATCATCTGTCTGATCAGCAATTTCTTCTTCCACAG